>Ga0256838_1000062_pt1 | contig 80981 bp, 73 predicted proteins | sample 4571419metaG_FD_185978 | JGI IMG/M metagenome (GOLD analysis project Ga0256838, IMG submission 185978) | Hydrothermal vent microbial communities from Guaymas Basin, Mexico - 4571-419 | ecosystem: Environmental > Aquatic > Marine > Hydrothermal vents | place: Mexico: Guaymas Basin | collected... | reverse complement strand
ACAATAAGCTTATACTCTCTTTGAAGAGCCTATCATCACATCTTAACCTAAATTAGAGTAAAATACTCCTAATTAACTATATAAGGCTCTTTTATGTTGCTCACACGTGCTAGTGAATATGCTCTACTCTCTTTAGATGTCATTCGTAAGTCAAACCATCCTATTGGTGCAGAACAGTTGGCGACAGAACTTTCCATCCCCAAAAGCTTTCTTGCGAAGATTTTACAAGGTCTTGCTAAACAAGATATTTTAGAATCACGCAAAGGGGCTCATGGTGGATTTATCTTAGCCAAAGACATTAGTGAGATTTCTGTCAATGCCATTATCTTTGCAGCTGAGGGTAAATCACCTGCTGTCTTTGATTGTACAAGCTACTCTCATAGCTGTCCCAATGGTATCATAGGCACCTGTGCTATCTCACCTTTTTTAATGAATTTTCAAGGAAAAATTGATGATTTTTTAGATGGGTTGATGTTAAGTGATATACTTTAGGAAGCTTTAGGTACTATACGCTTTATATATTACCTCTTATAAGGCTCATTTCATGCAACATGTTTACCACCTCTCTCATATTGACCTCGATGGCTATGGATGCCAATACCTTTCTCAACAATGTTTTGATACAATCGAATGCTACAATGCAAACTATGGGCCAGAAGTTTCTGCTAGGCTTAAAGAGATTATCAAAAAGATAGAACAAGACCAATTTATCAACGGCGACAAGATAGAAGCCCTCATACTCATCACAGACCTCAACCTCAATACCAAAGAAGGCAATTGGATAGAAAAAGAAACCATCCGTGTAGGAGCCAAACTCCAACTGCTTGACCACCACGCTACAGGTGCCAATGCGGCAGAGCGTTTTGCGTGGTATAAGCTAGATACTTCTCGTTGTGCCACACTTATTACGTATGATTGGCTACAAATACACTATGATTTTGACAAAGCCAATGAGTTAGCCCCTATCGTCAAAGCGATTAATGCTATCGATATTTGGGTGAGTGATGATGCACTGTTTGAGTATGGCAAAGTGATGCTAGGTATGATTTCAGGCGCTAGAGAGATAGGGCGTATCTTATTTCCTGCTGAAGATAGAGCCTTCAAACTCTCCATGATAGACGCAGCCAAAAATATCATCCAAGAAGAAGATGCCCCTATCAAACTAGATGATGCCCTACATCAAACCAAAAAAGCTTTCTTCAAAAAAGACACAAATGATACCAAAGACAACCTTGTAGCCTACTACGTCACAGACCTACTCACGACAGACAAACAACGTCTCACGATACAATACAAAGAATACAAAGGCATATTAGGCTACAACGTAGGCAATGCGTCCATTATAGGAAATGCGTCTATGGTAGCCAATGAAGATTATGATTTTTACATGGATGTCAATTTTAGAGGAAATTTCTCTCTAAGAAGCAACAATAAAATGGATGTATCAGCCATGGCAGGACACATAGGAAACGGAGGAGGACACCCCAATGCAAGTGGAGGAAAGATAGACGGATACAAAGACTCATTCGTTTATGCTGATGTCCGTCAATTTGTACAAGAGTATATTGATGAGAAGTGTAAATAGCTATCACTTCTTCGTCTAGGAAACTATTTTTACACACCCAAAAAATCAAAACCCTAGGTTTGAAAGATATTCAAATTCTATTAACTCTCATGGGTTATAATACTTTTTAATTATAACCCATGAAGGAATACAATGTTTAAAACAACATCTACTATACTACTTACTCTCGCTCTGGCTTTGCCTCTTTCTGCTACAGAAACTTCTACCGTTACACCCAAGACTACCGTGTCTGCTCATGCAGCCAATAGTGCTGCGTATACACTTTTGGCTACGATGAATATGAAAGAGAGTTATGAGGGCATGATAAAACGTATTACCAAAATGCAAATACAGTCTAATCCTGCACTTAAATCTATTGAGCCTATGATAGAAGCATTTTTTACAAAATATATGGGTTGGGAAGCACAGCGTGGTGACATCGCTGCCTTGTATGCCAAAAACTATACAACCACAGAATTGAAAGAACTCAATAGCTTTTACCAAAGCCCTCTAGGTCAAAAAACCGTTCAAATCATGCCACAACTAGCAGCTGCTTCTGCAAAGATAGGACAAAGTAAGATGATAACACACATGCCAGAGATGAAAAAAATGATAGAAGATGAACTCAAAAAAGTATCTGCCAAGTAAACGTCTTGCAAAACTCGGAAGTGATGCTTTAGCGTCACCCTTTGACGAGGCTAAAGCTATTATCTCCGATGAAAAAAAACCCACTCTCCATATCATCAGATACGACAAAATATGCTAAAAAAATAGAAAAATAGGGTCAAAAAAATAGAAAAATAGGGTCAGGTGACAATGACAACTCATACTCTATTCCTCTTCAGCACACCATACACAGCTTGTTGTGATATTCCCAATACTTTAGCAATCATGTGCTGAGAATAGCCTTGTTTAATGGCTTTGAGCATCTGCTTGTTTCTCTCCTTTATATCTACAATATCTTTGAACACAGTTTCAAGTTTTTGTATGTTTGGCTTTTTATCTAAATTTGGGGCTTCTATTAATGATGATGCTTTTTTAAGCTCTTGGAGTTGTCCATTATCTACAGGGTGAGTTAAAAATGCTTCAATTGCTTGAGCATCTTCTTTGTGCTGTTGTGTTATCCATGCATTTTTTAAGCATTCTGGTATCTCTTTGTAATTAAGAAAATAGTGGTAAGAGCTATAAGGGTATTCTTTTAACTCTGTAACCATATTTGCTTTAAGTGGGTTTTGTTCTATGTAGCACATAAGCGTATATAGGTAGGCTTCATCTGTCACATACCAAGACTTAAAGCGTCCTTGCCATAAGTGACCTACTCTTTTATATTTTTTATTAAAGTAGATGGCGTAGTTCATGTTGAGTTGTCTCATAAACTTAGATAGATTTTCTTGTGTGATTTCTATAAGTAGATGATAGTGGTTAGACATGAGACAGTAGTTATGTAAGGTAATCCCAAAACTCTTCATATAGAAGCACATAAGCTCTTCAAAGTATTCATAATCACTTGCCTCTTTAAAGATAACTCTTTGTTCTACACCTCTATTTATGATATGGTAATATCCTGCTATCTCTATACGTGGTCGTCTTGCCATAACTTTCTCCTTTGTGAAAGTATAGCGTTAGATTACTTAGATTGTCATTGTTACCTGACCCTTATACTTCTTATACTTTTATACTTTTTATACTTCAAACCAAAACCCAATACCTATACCTTTGAGCCACTGAGTATCGCTTCAACACTCTATAAAATCTATGGCATAGACAATCCCGAAATCTTGACCAATAATCTACCTGTAATTAGCCCACTCTTTAGCTAAATTGGATAAAATAGAATTAAAAGGAGTTGTTTATGGCACTATTAAAAGAAGATACTCACTATTTACCCTCTTATACCTACGAGGATTATAAACATTGGGATGGAGATTGGGAGATTATCAGAGGTGTCGCTTATGCAATGTCTCCTGCTCCTGTGAAGCGTCATCAGATGTTGGTAGGACTGATATTTTCAGAGATTATTTCCAAAAATTATCATTGTAGGGAATGTGAGGTACTTATAGATTCTGATTGGAAGCTAAACTCTAGTAATATCCTCAAACCTGATGTATCCATCGTATGTAATGACAAAAATATCAAATATATATCTAAGACTCCAGAGGTAATATTTGAAGTCATCAGTCCTTCTACTGCAAGAAGAGATGAAGAGCTAAAATACAGTATTTATGCCAGTGAAGGTGTCAAATACTACATACTCATCTACCCCAACGAGCTTGTAGCAAAAGTCTATAAAAATAATGATTTTACATTTAAAAAGCTAGGAGAGTTTGACAGTGAAACACTTGATTTCATAGATACAAAATGTGATTTTAGTTTTGATTTTGACGCTATATTTAAGAGGTTTAGGGATTAATTAAATTTTCAAATATTTAGCAATACCAAAGTATCCCCTAAATCTTAACCCTAGCCTCTAAAGCACGAGAGAGTGACATAATGTCGATATTGTCTAACTCCACGCCTGTGGGTACACCTTGGGCTATTTTGGTAAAGTGTATATTTAAGCCTTTGAGCTTCTCTTCTATGTAGAGTATCATCGTATCTGTAGCAATGCTAGGAGGGAAAGCAAAGATGATTTCATCTACACCTCCTACGGCATAAAAGAGATGGGCTTCATCCATATCACGTACTTCTGATATGACATAATAGACCCCTTTAAACTCTCCACTGTCTTCTATGGTCAAGATGTCTTTTGCTGATTGCACGATACAGAGTTTGGAGCTGTCTCGGTAAACATCAGAGCAGATACTACAGAGTTCATCTTCGCTCATATTGTGACACTTTGTGCATTTTTGGATAGTGTTGATACCTGTTTCTAGGGCATGAGAGAGTTTCATACCAGCAAAGCCATCTACCATCACAGCATGGTATGCCATACGAATAGCAGATTTTTTACCAATAGAGGGCAAAGATTGAAAGGCATCCACTAGGTTTTCAAATGCTTCTATCTTTTTGTGTTTCATTATACTCTTTCGTAATCTACGACTTTGGAGTACTCTACCACTGTTTTGATAAAATCTATTACTTTTAGATGCTCAGGATGTATGGCATAGGCATTAAGCCCCTCTTTGCCTTCAAAGACTGTGATGATACTCAAATCCATCGCACGTTCTTCTGATGAAAAGTTAAGTCCTACATCGATACTGCGTAAACTAGGCACAGCACCCATGAGGTTTTCAAGCATCTGTTTGGCTTGGATAATATTGGCTTTTTTGTTCTCTTTTTTAAATGCAAACGTCACGATATGTACAACCATAGAAAGTCCCTCTGAAATGTTTTGGGCATTATAGCTAAATTATGGTAGAATTTCGCAAAAATGATTGACAAATAAAGGCAAAGCAATGAGCGAAATATGTTATTATGAAATACTACAAGTAAGTAAAAGCTGTTCTGGTGGAGAACTCAAAAAAGCGTATAGAAAACTCGCTATGAAATTTCATCCCGATAGAAACCCTGATGACAAAGAAGCAGAAGAGCAATTTAAAACCGTCAATGAAGCCTACCAAATCTTAAGTGATGAGAGTAAAAGAAGCATTTATGACCGTTATGGAAGAGCAGGATTAGAAGGTCAAGGTAGTAGAAGCAGTGGCTTTGGGGGTGGTAACATGGATGATGTTATGGATATGTTTAACTCTATGTTTGGTGGGGGTGGTGGTGGAGGCTTTGGCAGACAATCTCGTAGAGACCCTAGCCAAAAATATGCACTAGATTTTGAGATAGAACTTCCACTAAAGTTTCATGAAGCTGTCTTTGGCTGTGAAAAAAAGGTAGATATTCGCTACAAGTCCTCATGTAATGACTGTAAAGGTACAGGGGCAAAAGATGCAAAACTTGATACCTGTAACTACTGTAAGGGGCAAGGGCAAGTCCTCATGCGTCAAGGGGCGATGCAATTTGCACAGACCTGTCCACAATGTCAAGGACAAGGACAAAGCATCAAAGAAGCGTGTGGTGGCTGTAAAGGCAAAGGCTACCATGAAGAAGAAGATAGCGTCACAGTAAACATCCCTGCTGGTGTAGATTCGGGCAATCGTTTACGTGCCCAAGGATATGGAAATGAGGGTAAAAACGGTCAACGTGGAGACCTCTACCTCACATTTATCGTAGAAGAAGATGCACACTTTATCCGTAATGGTAATGACATTTATATAGAAGTACCTGTATTCTTTACCCAAGCCATACTAGGTGAGACACTCTCTATCCCTGCCTTAGAAGGCGAGTTAAAACTAGAACTCAAACAAAGCACCAAAGACAAAGAACAGTTTATCTTTGAGGGAGAGGGTGTAGCCGATGTACACGGAGGAAGAAAAGGTCGCCTTGTCGCACAAGTACAAATGACTTTACCTAAAAAAATCAATGAAGAGCAAAAAGCATTGCTTGAAAAACTACAAGAAAGCTACGGCGTAGAAAGCCATCCTCACAACTCTACCTTTGACTCAGCATTTGATAGAGTGAAATCTTGGTTTAAGGGTTAAATACCCTAAAATAGCCATCTTGCAAAACCTATCGGATACGATGGGTTATGCAAGAAGTCCATTGTATTGCACAGAATCAATTTCTCTTTAATTTGCATGAATATCCAATTTATATTGACATACCCCCCAGTTACTAACTGTAATCAAAAGTATGATACTATATATGATAAATTATCATACTCAAGGATACAATGATGCTTAGAAAAACTATATCCATAGATGAACATCTCTATTTGGCATTAGAACAAGAAGGTGTACTTAAACATTTTAAAAGTTTTTCAGAATTGGTTTCCTCTTCTTTAGAAAAAACTATTGTCTCTATGAAAAAAGAAAATTATAGAAAGCAAATAGAAGCGATGTCACATGACCCTATGGTTTTGGCTGATATAGCAGAGATACAAAAAGACTTTCGATATGCAGACAATGAACACGATGCAGTTTAATATCTATTGGGCAAATCTCAATCCAAGTATAGGGAGAGAACAAGCAGGACATAGACCTGTACTTGTTGTCTCTAATGATATTGAAAATCAAATGGACATCGTTAGCGTCATTCCTCTTACTTCTCGTAAAGCAAAAAGAAAGATATATCCCAATGAAGTGTTAATCGTCCTCAATGATAAAGAAGTAATTTTGCTCTGTCATCAAATCCGAAGCATCTCTAAAAATAGAATAGAGGGTAAAATAAGTGCTTTAGAAGAGAATGTTCAAGCTAAGGTCATTGATGTATTGTGCATGAGGTTTAGCTAAAAAAGCAACCAACCCTAATCAAATTGATGCAAAAGTGGAGACCTCTACCTTACATTTATCGTATTGCACAGAGTCAATTTCTCTTTAATTTGCATGAATATCCAATTTATATTGACATACCCCCCTCTATATTTAGATATACTTATAAAGTAAATTTAAAATTAACAGGAATACAACTATGAAAAATATCTATAAAAGCATCGTTATCTTCATCTTAGGATTAAGTTTATCTCTAGCCGAAACGATAGAAGGTCATACACTCCCCCCTGAACCTAAAAATCCTGATGCTACGCTTTTGGGTGTAGATACGAATGATAATGGAGTGAGGGATGAAGTGGAAAGATGGATTTATAAAGAGATGCCTACTTATCATCATCCTAAAATTGAGAGAGTGATTGCTATGCAACAAGCTAAAGCAGACCAAATGGCATTGGTTGACCCTACAAATAAGGATGATAAAGTACTTGATGCAATGGAGAGAGGTAGTGATTGTTGGTATTATTATCGTCGTATCAAGAATATAGCTTCTACTCCAATGTTTAGTATAAAAATAACGGATAAAAGTTTTAATACAAGAGAGCGTCTAAAGACTTATTTAAAATATGATTATAGTTTAAGTGGTCGTGTTTTTACAAGTTCAATAGAAACTATTGATGATTGTGATGTCAATATTAATGAAATAAATTAAAATATAGGAGTACACCTATGAAAAATATCTATAACCCCATCGTTATCTTCATCTTAGGATTAAGTTTATCTCTAGCCGAAACAATAGAAGGACATACACTCCCTCCAGAACCCAAAAATCCTGATGCTACGCTTTTGGGTGTAGATGTGAATAAGAATGGGGTGAGAGATGAAGTGGAAAGATGGATTTATAAAACAGAATATTATACCCATAGTCAAATTAATAAGGTGATTGCAATGCAAGAGGCTAAATTTTATCAGATGACATTAGTAAATCCAAATAATACGGATAATAAAGTTGACGATGCTTTAATGAGAGTTATTGATTGTAAAAGATATTATGAAAAATCACGAAATATTCCTTTGGGCAAAGGGGGAAGACCTCTTTCTTTTAATTTACTATTTCAAGATAAATACTTTAATACAAAAGAAAGATTAAAAACCTATATGAATTATAATTATGGATTAGGAGAAATTAAAGTATATACATTAACATCTGACGATTTGATTAATTTCAATAATTGTGATGAAAACATCGATCTATTACAGTAAGGAGGGTATGATGAAAAATATAATAATAGGGACTGTAAATCCTTCTGTGTCAATTAGATAAAATACTAAACATAGAATTATTTACAGTCCCCCTTACTGCACCTTTTGGTGTAATAGTATCTTAGTTTCTGAGTCTTCAAAACTTGTGTCATCACTTCTTTTGTCATACGCCATTACATAAATTTCATCGCCACTTTCTAGGTAATGGTGTTCGCCAAAGTCTGCATACGCTGTAGCACCTATGGAGATGAGTGCTTCTTTGGGATAGTTACACGCTTTTAAATGTTGGGCTATATCTTCAAGAGGGCCAAAGTCTTTTTGGGTGTTCATCTTGTTTACTAGCCATAATTGTAGCTTGGTATAGAAGTAGGAGTAGCCCAAAAGTGGTGCATCCACACCATAAGGATGCAATACCCCATCACGTTTGACAAAAGAGCATAGATGGTAATTATCCATAATTCCACCCTCTTTAAATGTATCTATTGCTATCCATTTATTGCCTATGCCTTTGGAGTTTACGCCCCATGATTTCTTTTCGGAAATTTTTTTAGCACCCTCTTTTCTAATGGTACAGTCGTTAAAAGTTGTAAATTTTTTGGCTTTTAAATCTACTACTTCATGCCTATCATTATAGACAATATCAAACAATACAGCGATTTCGGGTTCTACTTGTGCATTGGCTTCATAGCTAGGAAGTTCTAAGGTGTCTGTACCGATAGCATAAAGACCCAAAAAGCTTGTAGAATGAGGTAGATAAAAAGGAAATATCCCTTTAGGTGCATCGACTGATTCGGTAAGGACATTTTCAAAATCTTTAAGTTCTCCAGCTTGTTCTAAATGATGTGCAAAATTTCCTGCAACACCAAAACATATTGTATTTTTTAATGACATAACTATCCTTTGATATATTTACCGTAGTATAGCTTAGAGATGATTAGTATGTGTTTTGAAAGGGATAAAGAGAAAAGTGTAAAGAAGAAAAATGTAAAAAGAAAAGATTTGAGAAGATAACTTTACTACCTAAAAGAGAGTAAAGTTATCAAAGAGCCACAAGAGGATTAGTTTCCTGCTACAGCGTCTTTGAGTGTTTTACCTATTTTAAACTTAGGTGCTGTATGTGCTGCTTTTGTATATGTTTTGTCAGTCCCTGGTACTTTACCAGATTTTTCAGCCACTTCTGCTGTAGAAAATGTACCAAAACCTACCAAAGAAATACTGTCTTTAGCTACCAATAATTCTGTTACTGAATCGGTAAATGCTTTGAGTGCTTTCTCTGCTGCTGCTTTCGTTTCAAATTCGCCATTTTTTTGTATCAATTCTACAAAATCAGATTTTGTCATGTATTATCCTTAGTTTTAAATATCCCACATTATAGCACAAGAAAGGATTAATAAAAGTTTAAAAATATAAAAAATGTCCTATTTTACGTCATTTGAGAGGATTTTACTAGATATTTCGCATCTAGTCTCTCCCCAAAAAACCTACCTCAACCCCTCATCAAATTTTGAGTCTAAAGAGATTTTAAATTCTACTTTATCTTTGAGGAAGCCTACTTGATCAGAAGGCATGATATTGACAAACTTTACTTCTTTGTCTAATCTCTTTTTGATATTGGATTTGAGTCTATGTAAGACTGATATTTTATCTACGAGTATCCCTTGGATATCGGGGGCATTGGCTACAAATATTTTGCCTTCGGTATAAGGGAGGAGTGCTTCTCTTTTCATGCCTCTATTGTTGGCTACGGAGTCTATAAAGTTGTTATACGTAGGTGTGAGTAACTGTTCTTTGAGGTATTTTTTATCTTCTTCACCTATTTTCTTAAAAAGACTAATTGGCTTTTTGTATTTACCTGAACTTACATCATCTTCTTCTATCCCTATCGTATCTGCTAGTTTACCTATATTGTAGTGAGGTAATATGACCCCTATAGAGCCTAACATGGCGTTTTTATTGGCGATGAGAGGTTTGATAGCTGAGGCTATGTAGTATCCACCACTAGCTGCTACAGACTGTACGTACATGGTAATATTTTTTTCTTTACTATAGTCTTTTAGGTATTCACTTAGCTCTTCAGATGCTGTAGGTGAGCCTCCAGGAGAGTTCATAATAAAGAGTATTTCATTGTACTCTTTGTCTTTTTTGACTTTGTCCATACTTTTTATTACTTTATTGACAAATTTTTGCGTGACGGGTTCGTTAAAATCCACTACAGCTATCTTATCACCTAGAGGGACACTCTCCCCCAATAAGCCATAAGACTTTGCCAAAAAGAGCAATAAAGCGACCTCTGCTACGATGGCTAAGAGAAACATCGATGTCTTTACCTTGGCACTCACTAAATCCCACCCTGCTCTTTTTTGTTCTAATACTTCTTTTTCCTCTGTATTTCCAAAACCTAAAAATTTCACTATTGTTCCTTTATTTAAAATGTTTTACACCATTGGCTATCTGTTCTTCTAACGCTATAAATGCTTTATCCATCGCATCTACGATACTTGTAGCATCCTCTTTGTTCTCACTTTGGATAGGGATAATACCACTAAAGAGTTTTGACTTTATTTTTTTGCTTTGTATCTCTTCGATACGCCATGTAGCATCTAAGTAGACGTGCTTACCTTGGGCGATAAAGCGACTGATTTGTACCGATATTTTGATATGGGCTTGTCTACTTACACCCCATGGGTAAGGATAGACATCTGGCTGATTAAATTTCTTTTGTAAGTAGCCTATGAGTCTATTGGTAAGTCCCGTATCTAAATCTTCACCCCATTGTGCATTGGAAAGTAGTGTGATTTGACTTGATGACTGAGCAATGGCTATATCTCTTTTATACAAATACGCAGGTATCGTAATCTTTTCTACCCCTATGATACCCTTAGATAGCGTATAACTCTGTGTCGGTGTAGAAGCCACAGAAAGAATATAATACTGATTATTAGAGAGCATGATACATCCATTGAGGAGAAGCAGTGCTAAGATTCCCCATATTACATTAAATTTTTTCATTAATTGTCTCCAAATATCAGTGAATTAGGGTTACGGTTGAGCATACGTAAAAAGACTTGCATTTCTTCTGAGGTACGAGAGAGTATCTCTAAAGTTTGAGCCAATTGTTCTTTTACTAAAGAGTCACTGTCATAGCCTTTGACCACGGTAGATGTTTCTTTGAGTGTCTTTGTCATCTCTTTTAATGCTCGGTTGAGTTCATCTGGCATGACATTAAAAGACTTTTTACTTGTGAGTCTATTAATATCTTTTACCGTGTCTTGTAAAGAGAGTAACAAAGTATTGGCATTGCCTATAGGTTCAGAGGTAGATTCTATCACCGTAGTCACCGATTCTAGTAGTTCTTCTAAGCGTAAGTGATTGAGCTTATTGAGTATCTGTGTCACAGAGGTCATGATACCTGTAGCACTTTGGCTTGTCATAGGTAACATGACATATCTATCTCCTTTTATCATCGTACCCTCTTTGTCTGAGTGCCTAAAGGTAAGGTCTACATACTGAGCACCTGAAAGTGGGTCTATGGCTGTTATCTTTGCACGTAAGCCCTCTTCTACTGCCATATAGAGGTTTTCTTCACCTGTGATATTGATGTCATTTTTATCTTCAAAGACAGAAGTATCAATCTTAATCAATACTTCTCCTTTCATTTGATGGCTATTTCTACTATAGGAGAGTTTTATATCTACCACTTTTCCTATATCAAATCCTTCAAAACGCACCACAGAACCCTCAGACAGTCCAGAAATAGATTCTCTAGTCAGTAGCATAAATAAAAGATTTTTTTTCAATCCAGAGCCTAGGACATGATTTTGTGCTTCTGTTTTATTTTTATACAATGGAAAGATAGCATCTTTTGGTATCTCTCTACCTTGATACACCCCCGAAGAAGAAAAGACTATTCCCCCTGTTAACAAAAAGTTCAAAGGTGCTATATCTAAATCAAATTTGCCTTTAGATAAATCCAAATTCATCGTATTTTTAATCCAAAATTTAGAGTCTATATGAATATAAGGGGTATATTCGTTATCAATAAAAAGAATAACTTCAATATTTTTGTCATCTAACGAGAGATATTTATACTGTACTGTACCTACTTGTATACTTTTATAAAAAACAGGCATACCTACGGTAATATTACTAGCATTTTTTGAAATAAGATGAAAATATTTACCCGTACTTGTGTCATGGTAAGGTTCTACAAGCCCTATATGTCTCTTGCGAAATGTTCCACCTTTTTTGGAGTAAATATCAATATATGTCCCTGAAAGAATCGTATCTAACCCACTTACTCCAGAAAAGCCCACTTCAGGCTTGACAATCCAAAACTTTGCATACTCTGTCATATACGGTTTAGATGCTTTAGAATTCATACGGATACGCACCACTACCCCTTCGATATCATCTTGTATATAAATTTTAGTAATCTTCCCAATAGGTACATTTTTGAATTTAACCACACTTTGCCCTGCTACCAAGCCTTCATTTTTGGGAAATATTATCTCTATTTCTGGTCCTAAATCTTCAAAGTATTGATACGCTAACCATCCTGCTATCATCAGTGCGATAAAAGGGACAATCCAAATAGAAGTCAAAAAATTAAATTTACTAGATTCTTTGATTTTGGGTATAGGCTGTGACATTTATAGTTTTTCCTTTATAAGACGTTCATCAAAAGCATGTGCTGCTAAGAGTGTAAAAAATACCGAGATAGCAAATGCCGTAGCAGCAGTACCTGCCACGATAGAAATATTGGACAAGTGTATCAACCCTGCTAAAATGGCTACGACAAAAACATCTATCATAGACCAAGGGCCAATAACCTCTGTCATGTAGTATAATTTATGTTTAGATACTTTCTTATCGTTTCCTAAAGGGTATTTTACACTAATTAACAGATAAAACAAAATGAGAAACTTTAACACAGGTATCATAATAGAGGCAAAAAAGATAACCAACGCGATAGGATACGAGCCATGCTCCCATAAAAGCACCACCCCTCCTAAGATAGTACTGCCCTCTGCTTGTCCAAATTGATTGGTAATAAGAATAGGATAGAGGTTCGCAGGAATATACATAATAATCGCTGTTATCAAATATGCCCATGATTTTTCTGTACTAAAATTTCTATGTTTATAGATATTTGACCCACAACGACGGCATATATTTTTATTGCCTTTGTCTATGTTCACAGCCCCACAGATAGGACAACGCATCAAATCATTTTCATCTACTTCTATCATTTTATTGCTTCCTTGAGTATAATTCTCTTGCGTAGCATCCATATCTCAGAGAGATGAATATATTTTACGAGATACAAATCAATCAAGACAAAGACCATTAACGCCCAAAAAGCCACTCCCATATGTATCTGAGCATAGCCGATAAGCTTAACTAAGGAGACGAGTATTGAGACTAAAAATATATCGCTCATACTCCATGGCGTGATATAGGCTAAAAGTACCAAAAGTTCTTTAGAAAGTTTTGTACCAACCCTAAACTTAAGCAAGGTAAAAAGAAGTGTATTGATAAGAAAAATCATCAAAGGAAAGATAAAGATAAGAAAGGCACAAATAATCCCTACAATGTAAAAACCACTCGCAAAAAGAGAAAAAATTGTCTTGGGTATCGTAAGAAACTGCCCCACTCCCAAAAGTTCAATCTCCACCAAAGGAAAGGCATTTGCCAAAACAAAAAAGACAAGCCCCGTCATACTCAATGCCAAACCATGATCGACAAGCCTCGTATCATATCGGTACAAGATACCCCCACAGCCTGTACAACAAGCATGAGAGCCATCTTTAATAGGTATCTCTTCATGGAGTGTATAACATTGATGACAGATTACAAATCTATCTAAAACATCTTCATTTTCAAGTTTCATGGCTATAATTATATCCAATAATACTAAGGGTCAAAATGCATATACTCTCTATTGGTCAAAATATCAGTCATAACTCACTCCAAATCACCTCTATTACAGAGTCACAACTCTCTACACAAGACGATATACAAGAGTATGACTATATCATCATCCACGGTGGAGATGGCACGATACGCCGTGTACTCAAAGCACTCCAAGGCATCGTCATAAAAGCAAAATTTATACTCAATCCCACTGGCTCATTTAATGTTATTGCCAAACTACATAAAGTACCAAAACTAAAAAATATACTTGATAAACTAAGTAATAATACACCTCTCATAGATGAAAAACATCACTATTTTAGTCTCAATCAAGAAATATTTTTATTTTCAGCAGGAAATATGGGTGATTTACAACATATCTTCCTAGCAGAAACCTTACGCTTTGGTATCCTAAAAAAAGGCATCACAAAGTACCTTTTAGCCGTATTCTTCTTACTCCCCCTACACCTCATCATGACCCCATTCATGCTACTAAGCCCTAGAAGGTTTTTCATCTTTACCCCTGCACGATTCATCTCCAAGATAGGTAGCTTCCGTGGCGAAGTAGTACCAATGAGCATACAGCTAAAAAACAACTACAACCTCATAGAACTAGATGGAGACATAGTAACCATCCAAGAAAGCACCCTAGAGATAAAACCTGCTGGGTTTATCAAGGTGGTGGTGGGTTAATTTATGGGGTATTCTATTTTGTTAGATTTTTAGTACACTTTTTGTTATGTGTTATTGTGTGTGTTACACTATCCCACAAGTTTATTTTTTTCATTTTCAAAATCAAATAATGACATTTGTTGCATAGATTTTTTACATTTTACCACTTCATCTGTTTTATTTAATATTTGTTTTTTAACTTCTTTTGCTATTTCTTCTACCATGGGTATCACTATAGAATTTCCAATTCGATTATAAAGTTTAGCTTTTGAGCCAAGTAATTTAAAATCATCTTTAAATCCCATTAATCTATAACACTCTTTTAAAGTTAGTTTTCTTACTTTTCCATTGTGATATACAAAATATCTTCCTGCTGATTCTTGTGATGATAATGTGGGGTGTGTTCCCTCTGATGAGTATATCCTATTTGGTTGCTTATGCACTCTTGATAAATGTATTGTATCTGGTCTTGTTCCTTTTGTTCGTATTTTTTTATTTCTATACCCTACAAAAATTAGTCCAGATGGTTGTTTCTTAGGATTTTCTATAAGTGTATATTCATTTTTATCTAAGTATTCTATTTGTCCATTATCTTCTTCAAGAATATCTTTAATACTAATAACTTGTTTCGTCTTTAAGCTGTTGAAATCAAATTTAATTCCATTTAAAGAGCCTATTATTATTGTTCTTTCTCTATTTTGTGGTACACCAAAATCTTTAGCATTGAGTACTTTCCAATTAGTTGTATAGCCTAATTTATTTAAAGCATTTAAAACAACTTTCAGAGTATTTCCATTATCATGACTTTTAAAATGTTTTACATTTTCTAAGACAATAGCCTTTGGCTTTTTTTCTTTTAATATTCTTTCAATATCAAAAAATAAAGTTCCCCTAGTATCATTAAAACCTTTTTTCTCTCCTGCAATACTAAAAGGTTGACATGGAAAACCTGCCAATAAAACATCATGATTTGGTATCTCTTTTTCATTTATCGTTGTTATATCTTTAAAGACTGTTTCATTATAATTAGCTTGATACATTTCACCTGCATGTTCATCTATTTCTGAACTAAATACACATTTACATTCATTTTTTTCAAAACCTGTTCTAAATCCACCAATACCTGCAAATAGATCAATAAACTTATAACTCATGATTTAATCCTAAAGTTAATTCATTCCATTTTTGCTTATGAATAGCTTTTAACTCAGTATCATTATTTATTAATTCAGAGTAAATAGTATAAAAAACTTCTAAATCACTGATGAGTCTCATATAGTATTTTAATGTTGCCATAATTCCATTTACGATTATTTGACACCCATGCTCTTCTTTTGCTTCTTGAATTATTTTATTTATCTCTTCTTCATCTTCTATCTTAACTTCATAATATGATAAGATATAATATCTTTTAGGATTGTATTTTATTATTTTCTCTTTTGCTATTCTTACTATATTTGCATCAATAGGCTTATCTAGTTTTATCTCTATTGCTTCAAACAATTCATGCTTATTAAATATTTCAATATCTCCAGCACTTTTAGATGTTCTATCACTTGCTGTATGACTACCTAATGCTTTTAAAGTACAATGATTATATCTTGATACTTCATTGATAATAATTTTATAAATTGAATAAAAAGCTAAAACTTGATTCATACTATATATTATCCAATTTTTTATACTTTTTAGTCAAGTAAATCCATACTGTTTTGAATACTCTCATCTATAAATTTAAAAAGTTCATTTTTATCATTGATAGCTGTCAGATATTCACTTCTATGCTCATTCTCAATTAATGGGGGAACTATATTATTTTGGATAGCTTGAAAAGCCATGATTAATCTGCCTACTCTTCCATTGCCATCGGCAAATGGATGGATTCTTTCAAATAATATATGAAACTCTGCAATATCTTCTAAACTCATACGGTTACTATTAAATCTATACAATAAATTTTCAATATCATTTGAGATTTTATTAGGTACTGAGAGTTTTATATCTACACCTTTTATATACCTTTCATCTAGTCTATATGCTCCAATAGGTTTAGAAATAAATTGAGGTACTACTTTTAAAGCATCTTCAAACATAATCGCATGAATATCTTTTATAAAACTACTGTCTATAATAGTATATGGATTGGTAGCCTCACGCACTATGACATCATAAGCTTTTGCAAAGCCCAAGATAACAAGTTGTTCATGTAAAGGTTTATCTCCTGCCGTATTTCCATGTTCTAATAACTCTTTGGTCTCTCCAAAAGAGAGAGTTGTCCCTTCCATCGCATTTGAATGATGGGTTATAGAGATACGAAGTTGTCTAAAAAGTTCTTCTCTTTGTTTTAGTGATAAATTATTTAAATTTTGCATTACTTTCCCCCTAGTTATAGCAAAACAAGTTTGCTATAGTAATTATATATTTTATCATTTAACCCCATTCAACAAACTCCCTAAAAATCCAACAGTCCAAACTTTTTAATAAATGCTTCATCTATATCTATAATGCCTTTTTCTTGGAGGCTATCTAAGACTGATTTGGTACATAGGGTGTCTTTTGGCCATTCTCTTGTGAAGCCGTCTAGGGTGCTTTTACTGGTGGCATCTATGCTAATAAATGGTTCTAATTGTACATCTCTTGAAGCGTCTATGTTGTTGACTACACGCCATACTAGCATATAGGCATCTTCTATGTCATTATTGGCTTGGTCTATGATGATAAGGACTTTGATGTGAGGTGCAAGAGATGCTAGTTTGGGTATCTCTTCTTTCATGCTTGTTTGTTTGTCTATTTGTATGACACAAAGTGGGTTTTTACTTTGGGTAAAGTATTGTTTTATGGCTGTGACATCAGGGAGTATGGCTTTTATTTTGGCTTCTAATGCTTTATCACTTAGCAAAGAGTCTAACCCTTGGGCTACTTCATCTCCTGTAGCGTCAATGCCTAGTTTTCCTCCTACAAACTGCTCATCAGAGGAGTGGTCTAAGTGGTCTACGATACCTTTAGTGATGAGGATTTTATCTTTGTCTAAGCGATTGAGGATATGCAAGGTAAGGGCTTGGCTCTCTTCTAGTTCTGGGGCATCTTCTCCTACAAAGAGTGCATGTTTGACAAAACTCATCTGCCCTACACCCCAAAATGCGTGCATAAATTGCAGAGCATGACCCTTGTATAGGGTTTTCATTTTGGCTAAGATAAGATTGTGAAATACACCATTTTCAGGCATATTATAGTCGATAAGGTCAGGAGCCATAGGTTTGAGCATGGGTAAAAACACACGTTCTGTAGCCCATCCCATGTACTTGTCTTCTAAAGGTGGTTTGCCTACTACGGTTGCTTGGAAAACAGGATTTTTTTTCATTGTAATCGTCTCTACTTCCATCACAGGAAAAGGCTCTTTTAGGGTATAGTAGCCTGTATGGTCACCAAAAGGACCTTCTATCTCTGTAAGCGTGGGGTCAACAAACCCTTCTATAACCACATCAACATCATGAGGGATATAGATGTCATTGGAGATAGATTTCACTAGCTTTGCATTGGCATTACGTGCATAGCCATAAAGTAGAAGCTCAAACATCCCATAAGGCATAGGGGCTTGACCACACCAGATATAGAGGGGGTCTCCTCCGATGGCTACCGTGATAGGCATCTTTTTACCTGCTTTTTGGTATTGGTCAAAGAAGTGAGAGGCATCTTTGTGTATCTGCCAGTGCATACCTAGTCTATTTTTATCATACTGTTGAAGTCGGTACATCCCTAGATTTTGCATCTGCCCATCGAGGCTTTGGGTATAGACCTGCCCCATCGTGATAAATGCTCCTCCATCTTCTTCCCATGTTTTAAGTATGGGTAAGGTATCCAAATCTACCTGTGCTTTGGGGACTATCACTTCTTGACAGCGTCCTCTTTTTGTAAGACGTTTGGGAAATACATTTTTTAAAGAGAGTGCTTTAGGAAGCATTTGAAGTGTGGCTTTAAGTCCTTTGGGTGGTTTGAGTTTGAGCAAAGCATCAATACCGTCTGCCAGTTCATCAGGATGTTTACCAAAAATCTTTTGTGTCAATGCCTTAGATGCAAAGATATTCATAAGCACAGGCATCGTATATTCTATCCCCTTGGCTTTGTTGATAGGATGGGTAAAAAGAAGTGGTCGTGAGTCTTCTTTTTTGACTTCTATGTATGCCACATGAGGGATTTCAAGCTCCACATCAAGAGGCTCATCTATGATTTTTAAATTTCCATGCTCTTTGAGCCATTGTACTACGTCTTGCATCGTTACATTCCTCTATTGTTTATGACAAATATTATAACCACAAAGTCATTTATACTAGATGATTATGCTATACTATAAAAATTGTAAATTATCATTAGTAAGGTCATTGTATCCCATGTTAAAAAAAACTTTTAAAATTATTCTTTTTTTATTTCTTCTTATCGTTATAGCACTCTATTATTTTGTCTATACCCCTTCAGGAAAGCAACAAGGGTACTCTATCATTAGTTTTGTACTTTCAGAAAAGAACCATTTACATATAAAACTTATCGACCTTAATCTAAAATCTTATCCTAAGATGAGTACAGAGATTTTGATAGAAAAAAAATATACACTCAAAATAGCAGGTGTGTATGAAGATAAAAAGCTTGATATGCACTATAGTATTACAAGCAACTGCTTAGAGAGTAATATCTGTAGTATTAAAGATGATGTCAATATCACAGGGACTATAAAAGGCAAAGTACATCATGCTACTATCTTAGGTGAGGGTCATGCCCTTGATGGTCACATACGTTATCAAGGGATTAAGCAACGACATGGTGTGAGAGATGTCAACGCATCATTTGCAGATATAAATGCTAGTAAACTCTTTAGATTACTAGGTCAAAACCCTATTTTTAAGGGAAAAGCCAATGCCCAACTCAATATAAGTCACCTCAACAAAAAACAAAGAAGAGGCACACTAAGCTATAGCGTACATGATAAAGACTATCATGGTTTGGATACAGAAGTAAAGATACATATCAGTACCCAAGATACTATACACAATTTTTTTATACATGTCAAAAGCCCTACAGCTGAAGTCTCCTTAGTAGACGGTATCTATAACCGAGAGACACAAATAGCCCATGGTACGTATATCGTAGATATAAAAGAAGCTTCAGACCTTGAAGAGCTATTACATCTAAGTTACCAAGGTGCTGTTTATAGTACAGGAGAGATAGACTATAGCAAAAAAGAAGGTGTCCTCATACGAGGCTTCTCCAAAAGTTTTGGAGGGGTACTTGATTTGGTCTACAAAGAAAGGAAATTACACTTTTATCTTGATAATGTTCCATTGTCTCCTCTTTTTGAAAAATTCTCTACGACCAGTGTATTGGATAGTAATCTCACAGGAAAAGGTATCTATAATTTTTTAACTAAAAATGTCCAATTTGATGCAAACCTTTCTGATGTTCGCTTTAAGAAAAGTAGCCTAACCCAAAGTATTTATGAAAAATCACATATTAATTTGGCAACAGAAGTCTTCACACACAATACCTTTAAACTAAGAACCATAGAAGAGACACTCTCAAGCACGTTAAGCTTAAACAATACAAACAATCATTTAAAATTTGCCAATACAATAATAAATAGTAAAAACCACTCGGTACAAAGTACAGTTGATTTGAAATTGGCTAAATATGCTCTCAAAGGTGACCTCTTTGTAAAGATAGATAAATATACCTCTGCTAATGATACCTACATCCGATATGATGGCATAGTTCAAAAGCATTATGCACTCAAACTCAATGGTCTTATCAACAATAAATGGGCAAGTGTAGATTATGCTCTTTCTGCTGCTAGACTGCCTAGCCATATCTGTACTATCATAGATGATGTCAATCTCACAGGTCATGTCAGTGGACCCTTAAAACGTCTCAATATAGAAGGTAAAGGTATTGCCCTTGATGGTCGTGTACAGTATAGGGCTGTCAAACGTAGCCATACCTTTGAAGACATCAATATCAAAATGCACAATATCCATGCCAAAAAACTCTCTACACTTCTAGGACATCCTGATTTACCTGCTGGTAAGGTTGATTTAGAAGCTGACTTTAGACTATTTTCTGAGGGTAGTAAAAAAGGAAAATTACACTACACACTTAAAAATGCCACCCTTTATGATTTGCCTTTTACCTTAGATAGTCACATCGTACTCAATGATGATAGACATGACTTTACAGCCAATATATCCTTAGCTGATGCCAAACTTACATTAGACAAAGGATTTTTCTATCTAAAGAGCAATGAAGCCCAAGCATTTTATACGCTAAAAATAGAAGACATACGAACCCTCAAATCACTCTTGGGTACAAAAGTAAAAGGTCCTTTTTATGCTGTAGGTACAGTCAATTATCATAATCAATTTATCATACATGGTCTTTCTAAAACCTTTGATGGATTGACCGAATTTAACTATGAGAACGACAAGATAGATATAAACTTATCACAAGTTTCTTTTAAAAATGTAATGAATATATTTTCCTATCCTCTTTTACTCGATGCCACTACCACTGCGAAGATACACTATGATTTGAACACAGAAGACATCAGGATAAAGGCTGACCTCATTGATGCCAAATTTATCTATAGTGACACCATAGAAGATATTTATCAAAAATCTGGTATCAATCTACTCAAAGAAACGTTTGACCGTTCTACTTTAGATTTAAAATACCATGATAAAATCATAAACGGTAATCTCATCTTAGACAATGATGAAAGTCACTTATCACTAACCAATGCAAGGATAGATACCAATCTCAACACTATCAATGGCTTTTTTGATATAAATATGCAACAACAAGCCTTTACAGGTAAGGTATATGGCTCACTTGATGACCCCAAACTCAATCTAAATATGCAAAAACTTATCCGACATGAGATGGATAAGCAACTCGATACCTTTGTAGGAGAAGGCAATAGAAAAATGATGGAAAGTATGCCTATGGGGGATGCAGCCAAAGATATGGCAAGTGGTATGGGTGGTGCATTTATGGGAATATTCTTTTAATGTTTAGAGTGTTCAAATATTTTGTCTATTTTCTTATCCTTGCTTCTTTATTTGTTTTTTATTTTCTCTTTACACCTTTGGGCAATAATAGCCTATACGCTATACTCAGTCAAGAGTTAAGTAAAAAAACAGATTTAGATATAGAGATAAAATCTATAGATATATGGTCTTATCCTCAGGTAAAACTGATACTTAATATACATAAAAAAGCAAAGCTTACACTCAATGGATACTTAGATGATACACGTATGGATATGCTCTACACCCTCTCTAGTGAATGTATCGCTACAGAAGAGTGTAAGATAGATGATACTATTGCTATACATGGTAAGATAAAAGGGTTTTTTACAAAACTTATACTCTCAGGAGAAGGCGTAGCACTAGATGGTTATGTCAACTATAACGCGATAAAATATACCGATAAAGTAGAAGATATACATATCCAAATGGATGATATTAATTCTAGTAAATTACTCCGACTACTAGGACAGACAGCCATTATCAAAGGAAAAGCCAACGCTACGGTATATTTTTCACTCATGAGTAAAAAGCACAAACAAGGAGTGATTACCTATGATGTTAAAGACAATCACTTTAAAGGTATTCCTCTATCTTTACATACTAAAGTTACTATCAATAATGATATACATACCTTTATCATGGATATTACCTCTCCTTACCTTACGCTCAATCTTAGTAAAGGTGTCTATCAACAAGAAAAAAAAACAGCCCATGCTCACTATGTACTTGATATAAAAGAGCTTAGTAAATTAGAACAATTATTAGGATATAAGTACAATGGAGCTTTCTATGCTATTGGTGAAATGTCTTATGCCAAATACTTTAAAGTAACAGGTCTTTCTAAAAGTTATGGAGGGATGACTGATTTTACCTTTGAGAATGATGGACTCAAAGTTAAATTAGATAATGTACTCTTGCATGAGATGGTGGCTCTTTTTCCTTTTCCTTCTATGTTGGTAGCCAATGCTACAGGGCATATCTATTATAACTTCATACAAGATACCCTTGTGGTCAATACTCGACTACATAATGCCAAATTTCTACACTGTAAACTTGCTGATGTAATCCGAAAAAAATCAGGGGTGAATATGCTCAATGAAACCTTTGATAACTCTACGTTAGATATAACCTATCATAACAATATGATTGTAAGTGAATTAAAACTAGCCAACGACCATAGCCATATCTATCTGAGCAATGCCAAAATAAATACCAAAAAAGAGACTATCAATGCCTACTTTGATTTTAAAATGCAAAAACAAGAGTTTTCAGGCAAGGTCTATGGAGCATTAGACAAACCCAAAGTCAACCTCAACATGCAAAAACTCATACGCTACCAAATGGACAAACAAGTGGATAAAATGATAGGTAAAAATAATAGAAAAATCATGGAAAATATGCCCATGGGCAACGTAGCCAAAGACATAGCCACCGATGTAGGTGCTTCTTTTATGAAAGTCTTTTTTTAGTAGATTTCTTGCAAAACTCTTTGGAATCGGAGTGTTTACACCCGAACAAGACGAGGCTAAAGCCATCGTTTCCTAGTTTTGCAAGAACTCTAGTAATCCAAGGTTTAGCGACTCAAGTACTTTTCAATATCGGAAGCCATTTCTTTTGGTTCAGTAGATGAGCCATAGCGTTTGATAACCTTACCTGATTTGTCTATCAAAAACTTAGTAAAATTCCATTTAATCCCTTCTGTTCCCAAAAACCCTGTGGCTTCTTTTTTGAGAAAACGATACAGAGGATGGGTATGCTTACCGTTGACTTCTATCTTTTCAAAAAGGGGAAAGGTCACACCAAAGTTGACCATACAAAAGTTTTGTATCTCTTTTTCTGAAGCAGGTTCTTGTCCTCCAAATTGATTACAAGGAAAGCCGATGACTTCTAAGCCTTGTTTACGGTAGGTTTGATAAAGTTTTTCTAAGCCTTTATATTGTGGCGTAAATCCACACTCACTTGCCACATTGACCACCAAAACAACTTTGCCTTTATACGTAGACATAGAGACGGCTTTACCTGTAATATCATTGGCTTCAAAGTCATAAAAGTGTTGCATAGATGCTCCTGCATTGAGAGAAAATGTAGATAGAGAAAGTGTAAATAACGTAATCAATAAAAATTTAAATAATGTAGACATGGCTACTCCTTTGCAAAGAGTATAGCATACTAATCTAAGAGCATTATATTTATTTTACAATCGATACATAAAAGTAACAATCAACACAAACTCTTTGCCTATACTGTTGAGTATGGCTTCTTTGAGCATCTTTTTTTCTTCGCTATTAAGAATACCTGTACTAATAACTTCACAGTGTATCTCATCGAGGGGTTGACGGTGCCAAATTTCTATGTTAGTTAGTATAATCTCATGTCTTCCTATACTAAACTCCATATTGGAAAGTGTCGTTTGGATGGCTACTTTTTCTTCCATTTTTACAAAAGAGCTATAGAGTGGGATAGAGACGATAGTGACGATAATCATCCATGTGAGTATTCCTTTTTTGGCAAGGTGCAAAGGAGAAAAGCCCAAGATAGCAAAGGTAAACGCAGCCGAGAGGACAATGCCCACAAGGTTGGTAATAAAGAGTAAAAAAGCCATAGAAAACATACTCCAATCACCCCAACCCAAGCCTATACCAGCCACAGCGATAGGAGGGACCAATGCCACGGCTATGGCTACCCCTGCTAGACTACCCAATATCTTTTCATTTGATTTTACATACGCAGCAGCAGCCCCTGAAACAATCGCCACAAAAAGGTCTAAAATAGTAGGGCTTAAACGTCCTATCATCTCTGTAGTAAGACGCTCTATAGGGGTAAAAAGTGCCAAAAGTGCTGACGTAGCTAGTACCACCAACACCCCTACCATGATACTCTTCGCACCATGTATCTCCAAAGTGCTGTCTTGACGAAGCACTCCCATGCTAAGGCTCACGATAGGTTGCATCAAGGGTGCTAAAATCATCGCCCCAATGATAATAGAAGAAGAGTTAATAAAAAGTCCAAAAGTAGCCAACATCGTAGATAAGATGAGCAATACCATAAAATTTTGTGTCACTCGGCTCTCTTCTCTAAGATTACTAAAGAGTGACGCATACTGTGCTTTACTTGCATGTGCAAAGAGTGGTATCGCCTCACTCAAATAAGAGACTCTCTCTTCATCAGAGGGTAGATTATCTACTTTTATACTATCTTTGAGTGTATTTTTTTGGTTTTGTTGTTCCCAAAATACTGTACCCACACTCAAAGCCAATGCCTTTTCTTTGACCTTTAGTAGCACAGGTGTTTGCCCCAAAGTACTCGAATCTACTAGCACTTCTAATGGCTTTTGGGTCTCAATATACAGCTGACTAGAACGCATAACCCCTACAGAATCAGGCAGAACCTTAGGGGTAAGATGAGACACCAACGCCTTAAATAGATACCCCATATATTGGAGTATAGACGTAGGAGAGAGTATCACGATAGAGAGTTTACCATCATTAGAAGAGAGTCCAGAAGCCAGTAGCTTAGATGCAAATGTATGGTTATGATACTCTACCCCTACTACCCCTACAGCCGAAAACTTTATCTCATTTTCTTTGGCATCGGTGATTTTCATTTTGGTATGTCTGAGGGTTTGTACTTTTCTAAGGGTCTTCCAAAATATTTTGATTCTATCAAGATATGTTTTGCCATTGAGTGCTGAATCAAAACTATCAAGAGGAGGTGCATCTCCTACGACCACTTCTTGAAGTACCATCATATCATTGGCATAAAGTAAGTCTATATGCTTTTGTGTCGGTGTAAGTGCAAGGACGACAGCCTCTTTGGTCTTTGTAGGTAAATCAAAGGTACGTATCAGCTCCTTTTGTGCCAAAAGAGGGATGATACCCACACTCAAAGTATTTTTATGAGCTATCGTCAAAAGACGCTTGATTTTCTCCAAGCACCCTGTAACCAACAGATGCGAAACCTTGCTAATATCCAAAGTATCCAAGTCATCAAAAGAAAGATACACCACCTCTTTTTCTTTTAGATGCTCTTGTAAATACTCTTTTACTTTCTCAACAAATACCAACTCTTTTTGGGTGTAAATATAATAAATCATGAAAGTATTATAGCCATGTTATTATTACAATCTCATATCCTTTAATATCTATGCTAAAATATCTAATCCCAACGCTGCTAAATACACATTATGCTCATCTCTAAACTTCTTAATATCCTTTTCAAGCTTCCCTAATTTACTATTCACTTCCTCTAAATCAATAATAGCTTCAGGCTTTGCCGTGCTAACATAACGAGAGATATTCAAATTAAAGTCATTTTTCTCTATCTCTTCAAGTGACACAGCACGAGAATATCGTATCTCTTCTTTTCTGTGGCTATAAGTATCTACAATTTTATCTATATCATCACGGCTTAAATGATTTTGTTTCTTCCCTTTAGTAAAATGCTCACTGGCATTGACAAAAAGCACATCATCAGACTTTTTACACTTTTTGAGTACCAATATACACACAGGAATACCCGTAGAAAAAAAGAGTTTAGCAGGTAATCCTATCACCGTATCAATATGCCCATCTTGTAGTAGCTTGGTTCTGATACGAGCTTCTGCCCCACCACGAAATAATACACCATGAGGTAATATAATAGCCATCGTCCCCTCTTTGTCCAAAAAGTGAAAGCCATGCAACAAAAAGGCAAAATCAGCTGCCGATTTGGGTGCTAAGCCGTGATTTTTAAATCTAAAGTCTTTTGCCAATTCATCGCTAGGGTCATAACGAAGAGAAAAAGGAGGATTTGCTACAATAGCATCAAAGTGCATCTTTTTAGCAGGGTTTTCTTCTGCTAAGACATCCCATTCATTGAGCAAAGAATCACCATGATGTATCTCAAATTCACTGTCTTTAACCCCATGCAAAAGCATATTCATTCGTGCGAGGTTATAGGTTGTTATGTTTTTCTCTTGACCGTATATTTTACCTATGCCATGACTACCCATCTGATTTCGCACATTCAACAAAAGCGAACCCGAACCACAAGCAAAGTCAAACACGCAATTGAGCTTTTTCTTCAACCCTGTGCTAGGGTCTTGACTATCAAGAGAGACAATACGAGAGAGTATAGTAGAGATGGGTTGAGGGGTATAAAACTCTCCTGCACTTTTTCCAGCACCTGATGCAAACTTACCGATGAGATACTCATAAGCATCACCCAATACATCAGCATCATTTGAAAACTTTGCAATACCCTCGGCGATTTTAGTGATAATCTTACAAAGCTTTTCATTGCGTTTGGCATAGTCTTTTCCCAACTTTTCAGAACTCAAATTAATCTCTGAAAACAGTCCATCAAACGCCGTTGAAAACGATTCGTTTTCTATATAGGTAAATCCCTCTTCCAAAGTCTTAAGTAATGCAGAGTTTTGTGTTCTTGCTAGTTCTGCTATAGCAGTCCATAAAAACTTAGGCTCTATAACATAATGCACTTTTTTACGCATCTGCTCTTCAAAAGGTTTTATGTCTTCTTCATTCTCTTCATACCAAACAGCCAAAGGCGTACGATTATCTTCTTCGCTCACTATCGGATAATCAGACCCTAACTCTTTTTTGACTGCTTCTTCATAGTTGTCACAAAGGTATCGCAAAAACAAAAATGAGAGCATATAATCTCTAAAATCATCAGCATTCATCGCCCCTCGCAAATCATCGGCTATAGCCCAAAGTATCGTACCTAACTCTTTTTCTTGTTCATCGCTCATTGCTATACCCTTTGTTTACAAAAATCTCTATTTTATCAAAAATTGCAATCAACTCAGTTTTGTATGCAAAAATATTATTTAAAGCCTCTGCCATCTCTTCTGCTTCATCATCGTATTGATGTGAAATATCATTTCTAACATCTCTTAATTTTTTCCATATATTTCCATCGTCTAACACACCTATCTTTTCTAGTCTATTCAATATATCCAAAAAAGTCAATTCATTTATATTATCTTCATACTCAGATACAATCATTCTAAACACTCTTTTACCTAAAATATCTTGAAGTTTAGAAAATCTAAAAAGGTATTGGTCTATTGCTTCAATCTCATCATCATTTAAGCTCTCGTATCTTGGTGCAGATAATGGAAAGATTTCTTTCACTTTTGCATAAGATTTTTCTATTCTAATTTTATGTTTATTACACTCATTTAAATATTTCTGCATTTTTAATATTTTAGTATCCAATTCTACTCCATTATGTATAGCATCTTGTTCTATCGTCCTATTTGTATCTCGTGAGATAACGACATCTATTTTTTGATTGCCTATTTTTTCTTTTAGCTTCACTAAAAAGTCTATCTTTTTGCTGTTTAGATTTTCTTTGTTTTGGGTGACAATATAAAGGTCTATATCTCCACCTTTTACACTATCATCCACACGAGAACCAAAAAGATAAATCTTCTCACTTCCAAAAACCTCTTTAAAACTTGTTGTAATCGCCTCTATTTCAAAAAATGTCAACCTCATCTAACCCTCCCCACTCACAAACATCTGTTGCATCAAGCCTTTTTTATGTGCTTTAAGTGTTTCTATTTTTTTGCTTTGTGCTTCTATTAGATTGTCAAGAGAGCTTAGTGTTTGGGCTATTTTTTTTTGTTCGGTTAATTTTGGAATTTTTATTTTCATACTTCTTAGATTATCATTATATAATCTTGCAATAGTATTATTATCTGTATTCCATTTAACATTTTTATAACAAAAATAAAGAAAAGAATTTTTTATAATTATTTCATTATTATCAATCCAAACTATATTAGAATCTTGAAAATATGCATTTATTCCATTATAAACTACTAACCTTCCTATTGTTCCAGATGCTGATATTAAAATATCACCTTTTTTAGGAAACGAATATTTATTTTTATATTTTTCATAAATTTCTTTACTAATATAAGCATCTGCTTCTTTTCCAAAAGTACCTATTTTATAGAAAGGTATATCTCCATATATAGTCGTTTGGTCTTTCAAAATTCTTTTACACATAGATACTTTACCTATGCTTCCAAGCTTTATTTCCTCCCAATCCCCCAAAAACCCCTCAAATCTAAATTCAGGCAATCTCTCCCCATCTTTAGGAAAAAGCTTTTGCATCAAGCCTTTTTTATGCTTTTTAAGAACTTCTACTTTTTTGCTTTGTGCTTCTATGAGATTGTCAAGAGAGCTTAGGGTGTTGGCGATTTTTTTTTGTTCTTTTGGGGTTGGAAGATAAATAGAAATAGATTTAACAATATTTCCAGACAAGTTTCCTTGTCCTCCTTGAATATATTTATCAATTATATTTTTCTTTTCTTTTGTTAAATAATAAAATAAAAATTTATGATTAGATTCTTTTGAATGTAAACATAAAATAGCTTGATTTATTGCTCCTTTTATCCTAGAAACTCCTACATCACCACTATTTGCACCATAAAGTGCATATAAAACATCTCCTTTATTTACATATTTTGCTGATGAATTATCAAGTCCTTTTTTTGTTAAAAATAATTCTGTTTTTTCTTTATTAATTTCTGCTGAACGGATAAAAGGAATATTACCACCATAATAATTCTTATTAGTACTTGATGGAGTTCCACCACTGAAAGCAGTAAAAAAATCACCAATTTGTTTCTCCTCCCACTCCCCACTAAACTCCTCAAACCTAAGTTTAGGTACTAATCTACTCATCATAAGCCTCCAATCCTGACAACGCTCTACCCTTTGCCATCTTTTTAAGTAGTGGACTCAGCTCTTCCATGAGTGCTAACTCTTTGAGTCTTCTTGCTTTCCATCCAAGCCCTAGAGGTTCTAGTAGGTCGGTGAGGTCTTCGCCGTCAAAGATGTGTCTGTTTAATACTTTATCTACAAAGTCTTTAAGTTTTGAGTATTCTAAGCCATGATTTTTTGCCATCTCTTCTAGCTCTTCGTTGTTTTGACTAGATTTAAAGGCTTCATAGCCGTTTTTGATACTGTCTTCATTTAACGCTATATCCATTTGAAGGCTATTGATATAGTTTATCATATCTTCTTGTTCTTCCATCATGTTTGCATTGGATTTTAGTAGGCTTATGAGCTGTGCTTTGCTCATCTTTTGCTTTGTGGTTTCTGCTCCTGAATATTTAGCAATTAGCCCCATGATATAATCGTAATCAATCAAACTAGAAGCAAAAAGTACAAACTCAAAATCAAGCTGTTCTACTTGGGGCGAGACTTCTTCGCCTTTGTCTCTTTTGTTTTGTAGTCTTTTGGCTGTTTCTAGGTACATAGATTTAAACGCCCTTAAATTGTCTGTAGAGAGTGTCTCTTCTATGGTTTCTAGCTGTTGGGTATTCAAATCGCTGTGTTGGTCTAGCTGTGTTTTTAAGCGTTGTATCTCTTTGAAGGTATTTATGAACTCTGCTCTTGCTTCGTCACCTTTGAGGTTGGCTATTTCATGGGGTTGGTTTTCTAAATGATGAGCCGTCATAAAGTCTTCTAACTTTTGGGTAGCAATCTTAAACTTCTCTATGGTTTGAGGAGCTGGGTCAACTAGCCATATCTCTTTGGGCGTACTTGTATCTTCGCCAGAAAAAAGTGCAATGGCTTCATCGACTGCATTTTGTTGTGAACGAAAGTCCAAGATGTTTCCATAGGGTTTTGTATCGTTTAATACCCTATTGGTTCGTGAAAAGGCTTGTATGAGTCCGTGATAGTTTAGGTTTTTATCTACATAAAGAGTATTTAAAAACTTAGAATCAAAACCCGTCAAAAGCATATCTACAACAATAACAATATCTAGTTTTTCAGAATGAGCCAAATCAGCATTAGCATATTTTTGATTTTTAATACGCGTTTGTATATCTTGGTAATAGACATCAAAATTGTTTAAGTTGTGATTGGTATTAAAAAGCGTATTATAATCATCTATAATCTCTTTGAGTGCCTCTTTTTTTAGATTGGGTTCTATTTTGTTGTCTTGGGCTTCTGTGGGTAAGTCTTCTTGTAACTGTTTGATGTCTCTGTTGCCCTCAGCAGGAGGAGAAAATACACAAGCAATATTTAAATCATGCTCAAGCTCTTTAAAATGATGAAAATACTCTATAGCATGGTTAATAGAACTTGTTGCAAGAATGGCATTAAACTTTTTATGGGCTGTGACTTTATTATGTTTTTCTAATATCGCTTCGGCTACTGCTTTGCTTGATAGATTATCTCCTTGTTTTGGAGCATTTTCACCTTCTGCTTTAAAATAGTCTATATGAAAACGAAGCACATTACCATCGTCTATGGCATGGGTAATGGTGTAGTTGTGTAGCTCTTTTTGAAAAATATCTTTGGTGGTCTTTTTGGAAGCCTCATCGCCTTCAATCATCAAGCTTTGTGCATTTTGGTCAAAAATAGGCGTACCTGTAAAGCCAAAAAGTTGAGAGTTAGGAAAAAACGATTTTATAGCCGTATGATTTTTACCAAATTGGCTTCTATGACACTCATCAAATATAAAAACAATGCGTTCATTAGCAAGTGGTGCTAAAGCTTCTTTATAGTTGTTTTTGTTTGTAGCATCTAAGGCTAAGCCCAACTTTTGAATAGTAGTCACTATGACTTTATCAGCATAATCAGAGGAGAGTAGTCGCTCTACTAAAGTATGGGTATTGGTGTTTTCTTCTACACAATTTTCTTGAAATTTATTAAACTCTTCTCGTGTTTGACGGTCAAGGTCTTTTCTATCTACTACAAAAAGTACTTTTTTGACCCTGTCGTTGTCTTTTAATAGTGTTGAAGCCTTAAAAGAAGTGAGGGTTTTACCACTTCCTGTAGTATGCCATATATAGCCATTTCCACGGTTGTCTTCAATACACTCTATAATAGACTCAACAGCATAAATCTGATACGGTCGCATTATCATAAGCTTTGATTCACTTTGAACCAAAACCATATAACGGCTTATCATCTCAGCTAATTTACATTTACATAAAAACGCATCGCAAAATTCATCAAGATTTACAATTTTTTTGTTTTTTCTGTCTGCATGTTGATAGATGGGTAAAAATTTCTCATCAGCATCAAAAGCAAAATGTTTGGCATTATTATTTGAAAAATAGTAAGTATTACTTTGATTTGAGACCATAAAAAGTTGCATAAAAGAAAGAAGCGTATTGCCATATCCATTTCCTGCATCTTCTTTATAGTCAATAATCTGTTGCATCGCACGACGAGGGCTAATTTGTAAAGTCTTTAACTCTATTTGTACCAGTGGCAAACCATTAAGAAGCAAAATCACATCATAACGATGAAAGCTATCTTTGGTATTCATGCGAAGCTGATTAATCACTTCAAAAGAGTTTTTACACCAATTTTTGATATTAACAAGTGTATAGTGTAAAGGCGTACCATCTTCTCGCTCAAAAGAGTTGATTTCTCTTAGCAGTTTAGAGGTTTTAAAAACATCAGGATTGACAATCTCATCTAAAAGCCTTGAAAATTCATTATCGCTTAGCTTGACTCTATTTAGGGCTTCAAATTTTTCTCGAAAGTTTTGTTCTAATGCACTTTTATCACGAATATCTTGGCGATAGATATATTTTAAGTCCTCTAGCTTTTTGATAAATTTTTGTTCTATGGTATTTTCATTTATTGACATCTATTATCCATAATTTGAGTATTGAAGTATATTAGATTTCTTTCAAAACGAATCGGAAACGATGGCTTTAGCCTCGTCTTGTTCGGGTGTAAACACTCCGATTCCAAAGAGTTTCGCAAGAAGTCTATTTTAGCTATAAAAACTTTATTATAACATATCTTTTAGGGGAAAGTGTATCCCCCCTAAAAACGTTCCACCATTGCTTTAAGTGCTTTTTTATCTATCTTTATAGAAGTATCCCCATTCTTTTTAGCGTAAAGCTTTCGTACCATTTCTTCTATCTCTGTGCTTTCGCTGATGTGTCCGTAGAGTATCTTTAGGGCTTGGGACTCTTTGTAAGGTTTGGTTTTTCTTTGAGGGATAAAACGTAAAAGATACATCACGAACATACCCAATATAAATGCCAAGACTAATATCCACCATGCCACAGACTTCACTTCAATATTTTTTTCTACAATGACTTCTTTGATAACTTCATTCACAGTTTCATTGGTCTGTACCACACCTTTTGCTACAGGTGCTACAGTATGAGCATTAGATTTTTTAAGTGCTTTTATCTTGATAGTATAGCTATCTATTTTGAGTGATTTGAGTGATTTTGTTTTGAGGTCATAGAGTGAAAAGGTACGCTCTGGTATCGTAAAATCTTCTTCAGAGATAAAGGCAAAGCTTTTACTATAGATACTATACAGTTTACCATTGACTACTTTGGTATCTATCTTCGCTTCATCGCTATAAATGGTGACACCATCTATCTCATATTTAGGAAATTCTACGCCTTCTAGGTTACCATTTCCTTCTATCTTCACAGTGAGGTTCACAGGTTTATTGGCATTGACTTCTTGGGCATCAATATGTGACTCTATGCGAAAGTCTCCTATGAGGTCACTATCTATAGCTTGTGGAAGTACTTCTATACTCAAAGCATTTGATACCGTTTGATACCATTTCAAACGAGCAAACATCATCCTAGCAAAAGGGTCATTTCTGTCTGCTATACCCACCTTAGCACTAGCAGGATTGACAGTAAAGTTACCCTCTTTTTGGGCTGTAACGATATAGTCTATCTCTTGAATTTGATAATTTCCTTTGATATACGCAGGTTTTTCTCCTGCGTCTGTGACCAAAAAATCAGACAACACAGGTGGGGTATATTTGACTTGTGGAGATGCTCCTATATCTGAACGCAAAGAAAAATACGCAGTAAGCATAAAAGATTCACCCACATATACTGTGTCTTTACTACTCTTTAATGTCAATCCAAAAGCTGCATTGGCTTTGCTTGAGGGTGCAGTTGATTTGACAATTTTTATCTCTATGGGGTCTGTTTTATACTCTTTCCCATCGATAGTGACCGTATAAGCGGGGATGGTCATAGTCTGATTTGGTACAAATTGTATGCTTTTAGTTGTAGAAGATTCATTGCTCATCGCACCATTGATGAGTGACCAGTTTTGGCTACTACTTGTGGAAGTACCTTGGACACGTGCATCAGCGACCATCACTATCTTTGGAAATACCACAGCACTTCCTTTGGCTTCTATCCGTAAAGTTACAGCATTGCCTTTGACCACTTCTGTGGTATCGACCATAGCCCTCACACTCGCAGCATAGTTTAAACTTACACTTAACATTAGACCCCATACTATATTACCAAGGTTTCGCATTTTCACTCCTTTGACCTTTTTTTTCTTCACCCATTTGATACATCATCGTAGGTGTTTTTCCATTTTGCATTTTTTTCATGAGACGTTTGAGTTCGTGTTCTTGTAGCTTTTCTTCTTTGCTTTTTTGCTTCTGCTCTTTAGATTGGCTACCTTCTTTATCACCCTTTTTGTCATCTTTTTTGTCACTGTCTTTTTTGTCACTGTCTTTTTTGTCGCCATCTTTTTTATCGTCTTTTTTATCGCCATCTTTTTTCTTATCATCTTTCTTGTCGCCATCTTTCTTTTTGTCATCTTTTTTATCGCCGTCTTTTTTCTTATCGTCTTTCTTTTTGTCGTCTTTTTTATCTTTGTCTTTCTTCTCTTTCTCTTTTTGCTCTTGCTTCTTTTTCTCTTCTTCTTTTTTTTGCTTTGCTTTCTTTGCCAATTCAAGATTAAATTTTGTATCTTCATCTTCTTTCAAACTCAAAGATTTTTCATAATGCTCAATTGCTTTATCAAGCTCTTTTTTTTGAAAATAACTATTTCCTATATTGTGTAATCTTGTCGCTTCGTCTATTCCTTTGGCTTGGCTATAGGCATCTAACGCTTCTTTATATTTTTTATCTTTATACAAAGCATTGCCAATATCATAGTGTTTTTGTGGACTCTTAGCATCAATGCTTTGAAGAAGAGTGGCACTCTTATCATACTCTTTTGCTTCATAGGCTTGTTTGGCTTCTTCTATGGTCTTAAAATCGGTCAATCCTGCGTACAAAAAAGACCCTCCAAACCATATAAGTATTGCTAATTTTTTCATGATGCTCTCCTTCTAGGTAGTGATGCAAATGAAATCAATAAAAACAGTAGTCCCAATCCTAAAGGATAATAAAAATACTCTATACGTTCTTTGACCATCACTTCGCCTTGTTGTTGGTTCTTATATTTGCTTCGTATGACGGATACGAGTTGTCTTATATCCTCTTTTCCGTGACTAGCTACTACAAATGCCCCTCCACTTTCTTTGGCTAACTCTCCTAAGGCATCATTACGTTGGGTGATGGCTATTGTACCATCCTTTTGAGAAAAAGGTTTGCCATTTTTATCTAAGACAGGAGAACCTTTGAGTGTACCTACAAGTACTACATAGAGGTCTATTTCATTCTCTTTAAGTATCGAGGCAAAGCCTGATATGGCCTCTTCATCTCCTCCATCGGTAAATAAGACCAAGACTTTGGGACTTTTCTCTTTTAATACGGTATTGGCTTCTCTAGCCAAAGCAGAAAAATCTGTTGAACCCATATTGATAAAAGAGTCATCGACCCCATCTATTATCATCTTTAGCGTCTCTTTGTCTGTAGAAAAAGGTGCTAAGACAAAAGGGCTATAGGCAAATGCCAAAACCCCTATCTCATCACTAGGCATGGCATCAAAAAACATAGACATCTTTTGTTTTGCAAATGCCAAACGGTTAGGATAGACATCGGTACTACGCATAGACCCCGATATATCCAAAGCAGACAGAAGCGTTAGCCCCTCTACTTCTACTTTTTTGTCTCCTTTTTCCATCACAGGACGAGCCATCGCTACAATCATCAAAACAATAGCAATGAAAAACAAACTATTTCTAAGATTCATCGACATACTCTCATCCGTAGCCATGAGACGTTTGAGTACGTCTGCTTCAAAAATACTAGAGAGGCTACGGTGATGGGTGGAGAGTAAAAATCCAAAGAGTACCAAAGGCACAAGCAATGCCCACAACCATTGTATATATACAAAATTCATCTTATATCCCTCTACGGTTTCTAAAAAACCAAAACAATATCAAACTCAAAAGTGCCAAAGAGAGTGGATAGATATAAAAATAGGTATGTTGTACTATTTTTTTGTTGTCTATATTGGTGGCTTCTAGTTTGTCTATTTCATCATAGATTGTTTTTAAGGCATTGGCATTTCTTGCCCCAAATGCTTCGCCATGCCCTGCTTTTGCCAAGGCTTGTAAATACCCAGCATTATAATCTCGTGCTGTTCCTATCCCAATCGTATAGAGCTTAATATCACGTTGTTCTATCAGATGCTTGACCTCTTCAAAAGGGACTTTAGACATATTATCTACCCCATCGGTAAGCAATATAGCTATCTTGGATTTGGCTTTACTTTTGCTCAAAAGATTATAACTTTGTACCACAGCATCATTGATAGCCGTACGCTGTCCTGCCACACCCATCTTTTGCATTTTGGTAATATTGGTCAAAAACTCTTTTTCAAAGGTCAAAGGAGAAGATATAAATGCAATATCTGCAAACGTTATCATCCCAATACGGTCATTGGTACGTTGTTCGATAAAGTCACCTACTACCTCTTTGACTATTTCAAATCGTGAAGTACCATGTGCATCAAAAGGCTGTCTCATAGAATCACTAGAATCTACAATGAGTACAATATCTCTTCCCTCTTTTTTTGAGTTTGTATAAGATTTCGTCATCACAGGAGAAGCCAAGGCAATCACAGCAGAGACAATCCCTACCCATTTGAGTATAGGAAGTAAAGATGTACCCTTTTTTCCTTCTAACATCAAGGCTTTGACATGAGGAAAAAAAATCGCCCTGCTTCGCTCTTTACAAAACTTTGCACAGAAGATAAAAAGAATAATGACAAGCAATAAAAATGGATATTCAAAATTAAATTGATTCATCGGCTACCTGCACATATAGATTAAATAATTTTTGTGTCTCTTCATCTATATTTTCTACTTCTTTTTTGTATTTATACTGTTCTAGCATGGGCGATAACTGCGTAAAAAGCTCTTTTCTTTTTTCGTCATTGGCTAAGAGTCTTGCATAGTGTGTTGCCTCATACGCAGATTTTTTGCTGTCTAGCCAATCTATCTGTTTTATCACTTCTAAGTAGCCTTTTTCAAGGTTGATTTTACGGTTTTTCCATATCTTTATAGCAAAGAAAAGTACCAAACCCACGATGAGCAAAGAGACAGATAGTATCAACCCCCAATAGAGTGCATACGAACTATCAGGTATCTCTAAAAGTGGTTTTATATCACGTAGTTGTGCTGTTATATTGTTTTCATTCATGACTTATCTCATTTTTTTCATCAATTTTAAACTTGCTTCTTCATGCGTATAGACTTTCGTAAAACGCACCCCTTGTTTTTTGAACTGTTGATAAAGGCGTTCATCATTCTCATGCAAAGCCTTTTTATAGTGCTTCATTGTACTAGCATTCACATCGCCCTCAAAACTTTGTTTACTTTCCATATCAATCAAACGTAGATAGCCCAACTCACTAGGGTTTTCTTCAAACCTATCACGTACTATCACAGCAAAAATATCATGTTTTTTACTCAAAAGCTTTAAGTCTATATCCCCCACAAAATCAGAAATGATAAATAAAAGGGCTTTCTTTTTTAGACGTTTAATCAAGGTCTCTACCAAGGCTTGATAATTGGCTTCTTTACCCAAAGCATCAAAGGCCATGACCTCTTCTATAGCCCGATGTACAGAAAAAAGTTTTTTACTAGGCTTAGAGATATGATACATCTTGTCTGCAAAAACAATATGAGAAAACAAATCCGAACTTTTGATAGACGAAAATCCCAAAGTAGCCGTAATCTCAGCGATAACATCGGATTTTTGTCTTACTGTACCAAAATAGGTAGAACCAGAAAGCATCGAGACTACTACTACATTGAGTTCACGCTCTTCTTTATAGACTTTGATAAAAGGTTTACCCAATTTTGCTGTGGTTTTCCAATCTATCTTACGGACATCATCCCCATAGATATACTCACGAAGTTCGGCAAACTCAAAGCCCTCCCCTTGAAAAAGTGAAGCATTATTACCTAGCATATCGCCATACACTTGCTTTTTGGTCTTAAGAACGATCTTTTTTACAGATTGTTTTATCATATCAATACCCTAAGGAATAGGAACGGCAGATAAAATTTTCTCGATAATCTCATCTGTAGTCACTTCTTCTGCTTGTGCTTCATAAGACAAAATAATACGGTGACGTAGTATCTCTTTGGCAATATATGCTATCTCCATAGGCGAGACAAAATCTTGCCCTTTTAGGTATGCCATCGCCCGTGAGGCTTTGTACATATCAATACTAGCCCTAGGACTTGCACCAAACTCAATATACGCTGCTAGCTCTTCTAGTCCATACGATTTAGGGTCACGTGTGGCAGAGACGAGTTCTATAATATACTGTTCTACCTCTTCGTCAATATGCACGGCTAAGGCTTCTTTACGAATCGTATCAAGGTCATCAAGCGTAGCGACTTGTTCTATCTTCTCAAAGCTATTGTTGGCTACACGTCGAGCAATTTCTAGCTCTTCTTCTTTGGTATTATAGCCCACGACTATCTTCATCATAAATCTATCTAATTGTGCTTCAGGTAGTTCATACGCACCCTCTTGTTCTACAGGATTTTGTGTTGCCATCACCAAAAATGGCAAATCAATTTTAAAAGTTTCATCACCAATAGTCACTTGTCTCTCTTGCATCACTTCCAATAGTGCAGATTGTACTTTTGCAGGGGCTCGGTTAATTTCATCAGCCAAAAGTAAATTGGTAAAAATAGGACCTTGTTTGATTTTAAAGGAATTATTAGAAGGGTCATAAATCTCTGTCCCTATAATATCCGAAGGCAATAAATCAGGTGTAAACTGTACACGTTTAAAGTCCAGCCCTAGTGTTTTTGCCAAAGCATTTACGGCTGTAGTTTTGGCAAGTCCAGGGACACCTTCTAAAAGTATATGCCCACGACAAAGAAGTCCAGCGAGTAATCCCTCCACCATCTTATCTTGCCCGACAAGCACTTTTGCAATTTCTGTTTTGATATTTTCTATAATTTGACTCAAGGTATCTCCTCAATGTTTAAGTAGCAAAATTCTACTCCAATGAGGTTAATTGAAGTTAAATATACATAAACTGAGATAAGAAAATAATCGTAATCACAAAAGAAAAAGGCAATACATGGCTTTTAAATACAAGAGGTTGGATTTTGAGATAGACTTGTAAAAATCCTCTGATTCCTAGCCAAATACCTAAAAATGCTTTGAGTGAGAGAAGTATCTGAAACTGGGTTAATCCATCTGCTCCTATCGTACCATAGACTTGGCTAATGAGATAAAGCCCCGTAATGACGGCGATGATAAGGCTAGGAGGCACAACTTTACGTACATACTTCATAAAAGATTCTCTAATCTTTGCGTGTTCTTCTGTGTCAAATGATTTTTTGATTTTGACCAAAAAAAGATTATCTACGATAAGAAATCCTCCATAAATAAATGCTGAAAAGAGATGAATCGTTTTAATAAGTACAAAAATCATAATGGTATCCTATTTTTATTTTTTTATTTAATTATAGTGCTTATACTTTTGTGTATTTGTATCTTCACAAATAAACGAAATATTATCACTATTATAAAATTGTTTATACTCTGCGTAGACTCCATCACAATCTGATTCATTGTAGTGATTGATAATAACTAATTTTCCATTATCTATAAAACTCTGAGTTCCTTGTGTATCCCATGAGTTTTTTTGATGAGTATTTGATTCATACACTACCCCATCAAAATGCTCAAACCCTTTAACGGTGTTTTTTGCCATACATTTCATACCTTTTTGACGTGTATAGTCACAAAGCGTATTAATATATACTTTTGATTCTTCTTTTGTAGTATGAAGTCCAAATCTTGCGATAGATTGAGCATCTATCCAATCCATATTGTCATATTCTACCCAATCTAATCCCCATAATGCCATCTTATCGATACGTGCTTTCATCACATCTACAATACCTGTTTTTGTATAAGACACATAAAATTCTCCAGGCCAATCGGGCCATTCTTTGCTTGTAAGATAAGGTTTTAATTGTTCAAAATCATCACGCCATACTTCTCCTGTTCCAGCAGAAATATATCCCCCTACTTGGTTGCACTTGGATTTAATCGTTTTGATATGTTGCACAACATTGTCACTAAAAGGGTCTACAAGTACATACGCATCTTTAGCAGATACGAGTATCTCTGCTATGGTATCTGCTTCAAATGTTTCTTGGTAGGCTTGATTATATACAGGCACGGCTTGATTGCTATAGTCTTGCCGTCCACAGGATACTATTGCTAGTAATACTGGTATATACATTAAAATCATTTTTTATCCTTCACTTTATATTTTGACTTTGGCACCGAGTTCTATAAATGTAGCAGGAATATCTTTATCTAATTTTTTAAGAAAATCTAAACGTTTTTTATCTTTCATTGGGAATAGGACATTCCAATTTGATAATCTTGGCATACCAATGACTAGAGTATTGCTCCCTTTTTTGATATACATATACATCGTACATGGTGCAAAGACAGAAGCTTCTGGCATCGCTCCTTCATTGTCAAAAATGGCGTATGAATAAGGAAAATGACAGAGTGAAAATGTCCAAAAAGCATCATACGATGGAAGTAAATTTTCTTTTCCCTGCTTATAATCAAAGAAACCTGCCATAACATAACCCTTTTTAGTAAAGGTCTCTTCTACCTTTTCTTGAATCTCATCTATATAGTCATCCAAATCTTCTGGTCTATCAAATACAATCTCAAAGTGCATCATAGAATCTTTTATCTCATCACTATAGGTATGATGACTTATCTTTGCTGTAGGGAAAGTTTGGGTCACTAAAGCATCTAAATTACTCATAAGTTTTGTATATTCAGAAATGACTGTTTTATCTGTGATATTTAACATATCAAGTATAGCAGAAGCAGTAAGATGTGATACTACCGTTTCATCTTTATTTTGATGTTTATAAATAACTAAATTAAATGGATTAAATCCTGCTAATCTAGGGTCTATTTCTAACAATGGTTTGATTTTTTTATCATTCACAATGGTCATAAAACTCAATAATTCTAATGTTGTTGAACCATATTGCTTTTTATAGACAGCATTGACTCCTTTACGTGGGTCAGGAAGACGATAACCTAATGCTTTGATAGGTTTATCCATCATAGTATTATATGCAGATTCTACATTGCCTTTCATGGTATAAGTGGTCGTGCTATTTTGAACTGTAGCCAATAGCCCTGTCACACCCATAGATAAAGCCAATGCTGTATGTAGTATTTTATTCATTATTACCCTTTTTTAGTATTATATGCTAATACATTGTAATAGATATAAGCTATTATGATGATAAATTAAATAAAGGTAAAAAGAAGAAGAGAAAAATTGTTACAATGTGTGATAGAAGAAGGAGAATATCCCTCTTCTAAAAAATTACCAAGATCTCACTGTTTGGTGACATGAAAGACATTTACTAAGAATTTGTAGATAATGATTGGCCGCGCCATATCTATCACCTTTTTCAAAACTACTCAAAATTTTGGATGAAAGTGCTGTAATATCTTTGGCTTGTTTTTTAGCGTACACTAAAGTATTAAATCCCTCTTTATTGACACCCTCTTTAATAAAAGATTCTGTATGCATTGCTGTTACTTTAAGGTCTTTGACACCATTTTTTACCACATTAAGATTGTTAAATAAAAAACCTTTTTGTATGGTTGATAATGCTGTTTCCATCTCTTGCATATTTTTCATTCTATCTGGTTGGATATGTTCTTGTGCAAAAAGTACTCCACTTAAAAGTACCACTGATAATAAAACTTTTTTCATTAATAACGCTCCTGTATATTTTAATACTTAAATTATATCATAATCACTCTAGTATTTATTGATAAATATCAAAAATAACTAAAGAGAATATATAATTAATCTTTAATAGTCACTTTAGCATACATCCCTGGGAATATATTGTCTTGACCTCTATCAAAACGGATACGCATTTTAATCTTATGCGTCATAGGATTTGCATCAGGGACAATAGCATGAATGATACCCATTGTCTTATACCCAATAGATGGAATATGCACAGGTACTTTTTTGCCTACTTTTACTTTAGAGATAATACTCTCAGAAATAGAAACTTGAATTTCTAAATTTTCTGTATCTACTATCATAATAGTAAGCATACCAGGCATAATCATATCACCTACTTTAATATTTTTTTGGACAACCACACCAGCTGAGGGTGCTTTCATTTTAATATAGTTATAGGTACTAGACATTTGCTTAGCTTTGATATTGGCTTCTTTTACCATGATTTGCATAGATTCTAGCATCGTTTCCATATTGGCTGCTTGTGCATCTAAGTCTACCATATCTGCAATATCTATCTCTTTGACATCTTTATTTTTAGATTTTGCTCTTCTTATATTTATTTTACGTAGTTTTTCACGCCAATACTCTAAAATAATTTTAGATTGTTCTAGCATTAAATCTGCTTGAGACTTCATCATATCAAACTCAGCTGATTCCATTTCATAGAGGTCATCTTCACGCTCTACCTTATCACCTATACGTACAAATACTTTTTTAACATATCCCATATAACGGCTACCAATCATCTTTTGACCATCAGAGACAACGGTTCCTGTAAGTGTAATATCACTCGCTTGTACCCATACATTGAGTAATAATGCTACAATTATTATTTTTTTCATGCTTATCCTTACCATTTTCTTAAACTAATATGACATTTCATACATTCTTTTGTAATTTTGCTATATTCTTGTAGTGCTTGTGTAGGATCACCATCTGCAAAACGCTTTATAATAACATCTGTTTTTCTTGCTATATTTCTCTGTACCCGTTTTGTCATGGCTGTATTATTATTGAGCCATCTTTCATAGACATCTTTATCATTGGTTTCTTCAGTTGTAGCACGTATGGTGAGTACTGCTTTTTTAAGGTCTTCAGCCCCTGCCTTGACTATATCTGGATTATTATAAAAAAATCCAGATTGTATATCTTGCATCGCTTGTGCCATTTTTTGCATATCTAGTATTCTATTAGCTTGGGTATAATCATCTGCTAGAGTGATAGTCACTAGAGTTATACAACTTATAAAAATCTTTTTCATACTATTTTATTCCCCTTTAAATTTAACGTTTAGTATTGTATCAAATTATCTATAAAGTATGATTTGTCTTTTATATCCCTTGTAATATTATAATAGTATTGCATAACACTATCAACTTTTAAGTCATAATTAATTTTTTAAAGATAAAATTCAAAAATATTTAATTAATATTAATTTATATAAGATTATATTATTAGAAATATAAGTTATACCTAATAAAAAATTTGTTATACTCCGTTTATCAAATAAAATTCATCCAAAAAGGGATAAAAAATGAAAAAAATAATTAAAACTTCTGTTGCAGTAGCAGCATTACTTACAAGTGTACAAGCTGACTTCGACTTTGGCGATATGTTCAAAGATATGAAAGATGCTGCTGTTTCTATGAGTAAAGATGCAAAAGATTCTGTAGTAAGTCTTAAAGATGGTGCTGTTGAGACAACTAAGTCTGCTGAAAGAACAGTTACTTCTGTAAGTGCTGATGCAAAAGACACTTCTGTTAAAGTTTCAGATGACCTTAAAACTGCTGAAGTAGCAACATCAACGGACACTAGAGATACTGTAGTTTCTGTATCTACAGATACTAAAGATGCTATGACAAATACAACAAAAGACCTTAAAGATTCTGCAACTGTTGCTTCTAAAGAGATGAAAGATTCTGCAATTGCTGTTTCTAAAGATACAACTGACGCTGTTAAAACTGTTTCTAACGATTCAACTGCTTCTGTTAAGAGTGTAAGTGATTCTGTAAGTGATACTGCTAAGACTGTATCTAATGATACTTCTTCTTCTGTTAAAACTGTTTCTAACGATACTTCTGCTTCTGTTAAAACTGTTTCAGCTGATACTAAAGATTCTGTAAATTCAGTATCTACTAATGCAAATGACTCTGCTAAAACTATTTCTAATGATTCAAGAGCATCAGTAGAATCTACAAATACAAATGCTTCTGCAACTGCTAAAACTGTCTCTACAGATGCTTCTGCTTCTGTTAAAACTGTTTCAGAAAATGCAAATGACTCTGCTAAAACTATCAACGACTAATTTTTCTAATATTAGTTAGCTAAGATAAGGATTTCTTCCTTATCTTACTCTTTACTATCTTTTTTATTACCCTCATTTATTTTTATCAATTATACACAATTTCTTAAATTATTCTTAAACTAATTATATTAATACTTAAGTATTTACTATATGTTACCTTATGATTCAAGTTATACCTAATAAAAAATTTGTTATACTCCGTTTATCAAATAAAATTCATCCAAAAAGGGATAAAAAATGAAAAAAATAATTAAAACTTCTGTTGCAGTAGCAGCATTACTTACAAGTGTACAAGCTGACTTCGACTTTGGCGATATGTTCAAAGATATGAAAGATGCTGCTGTTTCTATGAGTAAAGATGCAAAAGATTCTGTAGTAAGTCTTAAAGATGGTGCTGTTGAGACAACTAAGTCTGCTGAAAGAACAGTTACTTCTGTAAGTGCTGATGCAAAAGACACTTCTGTTAAAGTTTCAGATGACCTTAAAACTGCTGAAGTAGCAACATCAACGGACACTAGAGATACTGTAGTTTCTGTATCTACAGATACTAAAGATGCTATGACAAATACAACAAAAGACCTTAAAGATTCTGCAACTGTTGCTTCTAAAGAGATGAAAGATTCTGCAATTGCTGTTTCTAAAGATACAACTGACGCTGTTAAAACTGTTTCTAACGATTCAACTGCTTCTGTTAAGAGTGTAAGTGATTCTGTAAGTGATACTGCTAAGACTGTATCTAATGATACTTCTTCTTCTGTTAAAACTGTTTCTAACGATACTTCTGCTTCTGTTAAAACTGTTTCAGCTGATACTAAAGATTCTGTAAATTCAGTATCTACTAATGCAAATGACTCTGCTAAAACTATTTCTAATGATTCAAGAGCATCAGTAGAATCTACAAATACAAATGCTTCTGCAACTGCTAAAACTGTCTCTACAGATGCTTCTGCTTCTGTTAAAACTGTTTCAGAAAATGTAAATGATTCTACGAAGACTATCTCTTCTGATGAATATGCCGCACACATGAAAGCAAAAGAAAAAGCAACAACAACGACAACGACAAGCACAAAATAAATAACTATTTTGTAAAACATAAATTAGAGTATAAGTTATGATTAATATAAGTTATCATTAAGATAATTTAGTCTATACTTAGAATATAAAAATTACAACAAGGGTTTCAAAATGAAAAAAATAATTATGGCAACTGTAGCATCAGCTACATTACTCACAACAGTCCAAGCTGACTTTAGCTTCGGAGATATGTTTACAGATATGAAAGATGCTGCTGTTTCTATGAGTAAAGATGCTAAAGATAGTGTTTCAGCTATTAAAGATGGTGCAGTTGAGACTTCTAAGTCTGCTGAGAGAACAGTAACTTCTGTAAGTGCTGATGCAAAAGATACTTCTATCAAAGTTTCCGATGACATCAAAACAATGGAAGTAAATACAACAAAAGACATCTCTACAAGTACAAGCAAAATTTCAACAGATGCCAAAGATTCTCTTAAGACAACAACTGCTGATTTAAAAGATAGTGGTACAGTAATTAGTACAGATGTTAAAGATTCTCTTAAAACAATCTCAACGGATGCAACAGCTTCTGTAAAAACTATTTCTAATGACTCTACAGGTTCTGTAAAAACTGTTTCTACAAATGCTAACGATACTATGAAAACTGTTTCTAATGATAGTTCAGATTCTGTAAAAACTATTGCTAATGATATGAATAGTACAACAAAATCAATCTCAACTGATTCAAAAGATTCTGTAAACTCTGTAGCAACAAATGCTAATGATACAGTTAAAACTGTTTCAACTGATAGTAGAGCTTCTGTAGAATCTACAAATACAAATGTAAGTGATACAGTTAAAACTATTTCAACTGATTCAGCAGCATCTGTAAAATCAGTTTCTGATAATACAAATGACTCTGTAAAAACTATCTCAGACTAAAATATTATTTATCTTTAACTATAAGAAGGAACTCTCCTTCTTATAAAACTTTTTTTCTTCTCATAAACTGTCCGTAACTTTTAGTAGCTTTTCATTTTTAATGAACAAAAATTATCATTTGTATTTATTGTATATATCATTAGTATGTTAATCTATGGTTTTATTACTAGTTTTAAAGGATATATATTGCAAACAATTATAAAATTTCTATCGGTCACTTCCCTTACATTCGTATTATTTACGAACTTTATAGAAGCACAAAAAGTAGATTCAAACCTTTCAGATGAGCCTTCATTAGCTATACTTCATAACATAGATAGTGATATTCAAAAAGGCTATACTGCCTTGGCTAAAGAAAAGTTAACAAAAAAAGATTCTCCTTCGATATCTAAAATATCTAAATCCAATAAAAAAGTAGAAGTAGTTTCTAAGACTTTAGAATCCAGTATTAAGCCCGAACAAAATGTACAGAAATTTAAAATACTCAATCATATCGTTGAAATAAAGATACCTACCGTACCAACTCCACCTAAAGCGATACATTTTAAAGATAGTATACATAATAATAACCGAGCTATTAAGTTTGCAAAACGTACCCCACCTAATTATGTTGCCCATCCATTTGACAATATCAAAAAAGAAAAAACATCAAAAACTGCTCTTGTTGGAGAAGTAAATGGTAGTATAATTTCTGCTTATTTACGTGGTGCGTATATGGAAGTATCTGAGATAGAAAGCAAACTAAAATCTGCTGGATTTACACTCCTCACCTCTACCCCTATCAATAAAAAATCTACACTTATCTCTATTGTTTTTACAAATAAAGCACTGATAACGTTATCTAGTAAGCCTAACAGAGCGTTTATGGCTAATCTACGTATTTTAGTGGATACAAAAGAAAAAATCATTAGTATTACCAATCCACTCTATATGGCAAAAGGGTTTTTACAAAATGATTTTAATAAAAAAGAAGCAACAGAACTTTTGATACAAATCACAACACTCTTTCCTAACTTAAAAAACTCTAAAGACAGTTTGAAGTTTCAATTACTTCCTAGCTACCAATTTATGAAGAGTATGCCTCAGTACCAAGATATGATTGAGATTGCATCTGCTGATGATTTACTAGAAAGAATAAAAAAGAATAAAAAAGTACTCTTTACACAAACATTAGAAAATGGTGCAACGCTTATTGGTATCAAATTAGGGAAAAGAACACGTAAATTTATAAAAAAGATTGGTAGAAACAATGCGGCAATGTTACCCTACCCTGTCGTTATCCAAAATGGCAAAGCAAAAATCCTTGACCCTAAATTTTATATCTCTTATATGTATCCTCTACTTCAAATGTCTGAGTTCATGACTATTGCAACCATACCTGATGCAATAGTCAAAGATGCCAAGCGTGTCTTTAGGAAAAAGAAGAAAAAATAATCATTAAAATGACTTATCTGATACATTCTAACCTATGATTAATATACTTTAGAATAGAATAATATATTCTAAAGGAAAATTATGCAAATAATACGTATCAAATCTATACCACTACTTTTTATCTTTACTATATTTTTTAGCTCTACTCATGCCTTTGAGGTAAAAGATATAGCACATGCAGTTGATGTAGCAGGAAAACAAAGAATGTTTACACAACATATGTTAAAAGATTATGCCATGGTAGGATTAGGAAATGCTTTTGGAACCCCTGAAGAAGACTTAAAAAAGATTATATATTTATTTGAAGAGCATTTAAATGCTCTTATTGTTTTTAATAAAGACACCCTCACAGATGAGAGCCTCCTCAAGGTTCAAACACTGTGGATACCCATCAAACTATCCTTAAGCAAGACACCTACTAAAGCCAATGCAGGTAAAATGCAAGAAGACTTAGAAACCTTACTCAAACAAGCCAATGATGCCACACAACTTTTTGCAAAACAAACAGGTAAAGCTTCTGGTGAGATTATCAATATCTCAGGGAGACAAAGAATGCTCTCTCAGAGAATGGCTAGTCTTTATATGTTCAAAGTATGGGGTATTAATGACCTTCAATTTAAGGATAAGATGACAAAAGCATTAGCACTGTTTAAAACCTCTCAAGAAAAACTACTCGCTTCTAGTATGAATACAGATAAAATTCGCATTTTACTTCTCAAATCTAAAAAGTCATTTATGTTTTTTGAAATGATGAATAAATCTACAACAAAGTTTATACCTACGTTAATCTATAAAAAATCAAATGATATTTTGAAAGATATGAATACAGTTACAGGTCTTTATGTTAAAGAAGAGAATAAATAGCCTATATTTAGGAATTTTAGTATAAGAATGCGATATACTTAAATAATAATATTAAAAGAAGGATATAAATGAAAAAAGTACCATATCTTACGTTACTACTTCTGATGCCATGGATACTAGTAGCAGAAGAAAATTTAGAACAAAGTGTAAAAAGAGCAGGACTTAAACCAATTCCTAGCAGTAAAAAAGAACTTTATAAACTCATTGACCCTAAAAAAGTTTTAACCAAAGATAGAATAGCTTTAGGGAAACAACTTTTTTTTGATACAAGGCTCTCAAAAGACCAGACAATTAGCTGTGCAAGTTGTCATGATTTGACCCAAGGTGGGGCTGATGGACTAAGTGTTGCTATAGGGATAGGTGGAGCAAAAAATCCTCACCATCTAAACTCACCTACTGTTTATAATGCATCTTTGTTTGAACATCAATTTTGGGATGGGAGAAGCCCCGACCTAGAAGACCAAGCCCAAGGTCCAATGTTAGCTCCATTTGAAATGGGTATGACACCTGAACTTGCTGTTGAGCGTATCACAAAGGTACCTGTCTATGTCAAAGCATTTAAAAAAGCGTATGGAAAGAATGTCAAAATCACTTTTAAACAAATAGCTATAGCCATTGCAGCTTTTGAACGTACATTAATTACACCATCACGTTTTGATGATTTTCTCAATGGTAAAAATAATGCCCTCAATGCACAAGAGAAAAAAGGTCTTTCTATCTTTATAGATAGAGGATGTATCAACTGTCATACAGGGGTAGCCATAGGTGGGTCTATGCAACCCTTTGCCATAGCCAATGAATTTAAGTTTAAAGATGTAGGTGATTTTACAGGAGACAAAAATGGATTAGTAAAAGTACCTTCTTTACGAAATGTTACATTAAATGCACCTTATTTTCACAACGGAACAGTTCCAAAGTTAAAAGATGCTATCAAAGAAATGTCACGTATTCAACTCTCGGTAACAGAAATTGATGAAGATGACATCAACAACCTTATTGCTTTTTTCAAAGCCTTAGAAGGTAGAAAACCAGATATTAAACAACCAAATATACCAAAGTAAAGGAGAAGCAATGATACATATACTAAAGACGATACTAATAACAATTGTTTTGGCTTCTACAGTGAATGCAAAAGTAGATAAATCCATGATCAATGCCGTCAATCAACAAAAAGTTTTACTCCAACAAATACTTAAAGAATACTCTTTTTTAGGTATGGGTAATAATTTTAAAGACTCTAAGGGTAAACTAAAAAGATATCTTACAGCGTACACAAAAAGTTTTACATCACTAAAAGGTACATTTGAAGACAGTAAGTCTAAAGAAGCATTAGAAAATGCTCAGATGATATGGAATACGATTGAAAAAGACTTTCATAATAAGCCTGCAAAAGACAAAACTTTAGTATTACAAAAAGAGACTGATAAAATACTTCAAGAGATGAGTATACTCATGAATGTACTTTTGTCAAAAGATAAAGAATCAAAACATGACATTGTAAGTATTGCAGGATATCAAGGTGTAATTATTGAGAGAATGGCTGCACTTTACATGATGAAGACATGGGGGATATCTGATCCTAAATTTAATTTCAAAATGAAAGAGAGTATCACATTTTTTAATAATTCACTCCATAAAATGCTAAATAGTTCTCAAACCACAAAGAGTAATAAGAAAAAAATTAAAGCTGTCATGCGTTCTTTTAAATTTTTCGAGATGATGAACCGTTCTAAAAGTAAATTTATTCCAACACTAATTTACAAGAAGACAACACAAATTCATCAAGAAATTGAAAAAATAACACAAACTTATATAAATGAAGGGAAATAACATGAATAATAATCTAAAAACAATCGTTAGTATCTGTAGTTTAGCACTCATACTAGGAAGTACTACCATAGGAGCAAAAGAAGCTTCTTCTAATCCTGCTGTAATTACTGACACAATGAAGCTTATAAATATTGCAGGCAAACAAAGAATGCTTTCTCAAAGAATTGCAAAAGATTATCTTTATGCAGGTAGAAAAGTAGCCACATCCAAAGCCAATAAACAATTGAAACAATCCATATTAGAACTTACAGCTTCACATAAAAAACTAGTTGCTGCAATCAATGATGAAGATATAAAAAATCTTTTAGCCTTTGTTGAGATGGGTACTGAAGATTTTGAACTTACTGCAAATGAACCTTTCAGTCTTGATAATGCTCAACTTATTATTGACTTGAGTGAATCTATGCTAGAAGGTAGCCAATATGTAGTAGATTCTCTCAAAGAGACTATTACCGTACAAGAGTCAAATATTATTGAAATAGCAGGAAGACAACGTATGTTGGCACAACGTATTGCTAAATACTATATAGCATACCAGTCAGGTATTAAAGATAAAAATACTGTCGAACAGATGAATACAGCTGTAGCACTCTTCTCTAAAACACACAAAGTACTTTTAGCCAATCAAACAAATACCCCTGAAATCAATAAAAATCTTAATAAAGTCAATAGACTTTGGAAAATTGTTTACAAATTTTATCTTAATATAGAAAAAGGTGGTCTACCACTGATTGTCTTTAATTCTAGTGATGATATTACTAAAAAAATGAATGCAGTCACGCATTTGTATGTAGAACTGTATAAATAAGGAAACAACATGACCCGATTATTTCAGCTATGTGTTCTTCTTCCACTCATGACTATTAATCTTTATGCTGCTACAAGAGGTGATGTCAAAATTATCGAAGCATCAGAAAATATTCGCTACTTAAGTCAAACGATTGTAAAGGATTATTTTCTACACTATAATTATCCTCAAAGAGTAGAGGTAAAAAAGAAACTCTCTTCTGCATTAGATGCATTAAGTGAAAACTTTAGAACTATTGCTCTAACAAGCAAAGAGACAGATACAAAAGATATATTAGAATTTCTTTCTTATAATAAAAATGAAATGGCAGATATTTTTAGTAAAAAATATTCACTTGAAAATGCTTCTTTACTGATTGACTATAGTGAGACCCTTTTAGAAGGGATAGGCTCTATTGCCCAAGATGCTAAGTATGATTTTTCCAATGAAGAACAGATGATTATGGTTACCAAACAAGTAGAGTATCTTCTTCAAAGGACACTTAAATACTACATTATATTATGCTCAGGATTTGATAATAAAATAAACAATGAAATGCTTATAGAAAGTATCAGTAAACTAGAAAAAAATTTAAGTATTCTAACGAGCTATAACTATCCACATCAACTCATTGGAAAGCGTAAAGAGTTAAGTAACCTTTGGAAAAAAGATAAAATATTTATCAAAAAATATAAAAAACTTTTTATTCCTATACTTTTATTTTCTTCGGTTAAGAACATAGAAGTATTAGTCAATAAATTAGCACTTTATCATAGTAAACACCAATAAAGGGATCAATAAAAATGAAATTTTTCAATACTAAGAATATTGTGATTCTATTTATGCTAATAGTCATAAGCACCATTGCTGGACTTTCGTATTATACATATTTAGCCTCTATAAAATACTCCCTTACAAAGACAAGTGAAGACAGTCTTTATATAAGCAAAAAACTAAATACAGCTTTAAATGCCATACATAATGAGAGTCTAAATGCTTCACTATATTTAGGAACAGAAGGTAAAATTGGATTTAAAAAAGTCAAAAAGTCTAGAGAAGTAGCCGATAAAGCAATCAAAGATGTGGAAACATTACTTCAACTTAAATCAAATTTCAATACATATACTAAACTACTTGAAGAAATTCAAATACATTTAAAAGATGTACGAAGTAAAATTGACTCTATGAGTATAGATTATCGTAATATTTTATATACACTTTATCACCAAAAAATATCACTTGCTTTAGTGGATATTATGGATAAAATCATTAAAATAGAAAATACACCTCATATAAAATCTTCATTATCTATCTTTCAAAAATTTTCTAAACTAAAAGAATATACAGCAGCAGAAAACACAATTATTACTTTTGTATTAAGTGCTTCAAAAAAAATGACAGATGAAGATTTAACGTTATGGAATACTCTAGTGGTCTCTGATATTTTACCTTCTTATCAGAACTTAAACCAAAAAACACAACGTGGGATTATAGCACTTATGTCTTCAGAATTATTTTATACACTAAGTGAAAAAGAACGTGTTCAATTGCTCTATGGCAGTTTAGATGGTAAGTATACAATTACACTTAAAGAATGGTTTACACAAGTAGAGAAAAAAATAATTTTTTATGAAGCATCGCAATCTTTACTAAGTACTGAAGTACAAATATATATTACAAAAAGTGAAGCAGAGATAAAAACTACTATGATACGTTATGCTATCATGGTATTTTTGGCATTTATATTACTATTTATTTTATGGATTATCTATTATAATATCAGTAGAGAGAAAAAACTTTTTGAAAATACACTCAAAGATATCGAATTAGTATTAAGCCCAGAACAACAAACAGAATTAAAATTACTGATAGAGAAACAAGAGATTAATAATATATATAGATTTTTAACAACCACAATCAAAGATGCCAATCAAGCCAAAGATTTATTTTTAGCCAATATGTCTCACGAAATCAGAACACCTCTCAATGGTATTGTGGGGTTTACTCAATTACTTAAATCTACAGCAACCACAGAAGAACAAGAAGAGTTTATTACGGTAATAGAAAATAGCTCTGATAATTTATTGACTATTGTAAATGATATTTTAGACCTTTCCAAAATTAAAGCAGAGAAAATAGAACTAGAACATATAGCGTTTGACCCTGTTGAAAAATTTGAATCAGCGATTGAATCTTATGCAGCAAGAGCAGCAGAAAAAAATGTTGAATTTGGTATTTTTATTGACCCAGAATTGCCAAAAACTATTGTCGGTGACCCTACTAAAATTTCTCAAATTCTTGTTAATCTTATCTCCAATGCAATTAAATTTACTGCTGAAAAAGGTTCCGTCAATGTACAAATAGTTAAGATTGCAGAAAGTACGAAATATACTACTATTAGATTTTCTGTACATGATTCAGGTATTGGTATCACTATGGAACAACAAGACAAAATATTTGAAGCCTTTTCTCAAGCTGATGTAAGTACTAGTAGAAAATTTGGTGGTACAGGACTAGGTTTAGCTATTTCTTCCAAACTCACTGCTATTATGGGTGGAAAACTTAAAATAGAAAGTATCGAAGGGAAAGGTGCTACTTTTTATTTTACTATAAATCTTGAAAAGGATAAAAGTAGTGTCCCTAGAGAAGAGATAGACATGTCCAAATATAGCATAGGACTACTACTTCCTAATACCATAGTAGATACAGAAACAAATAGTAACCTTATGAACTATATAGAATACACAGATGCAAAAAGTGATATTATCCTTGCAGATAACTTACCTACAGTACTCCCTTCTGTACTCTTTATTGATCAAAAATATTACCAAAGAGAAGGTGAATTAGAAAAATATCTAGATCTTGATACAAAAATTATTGTCATGCTTACAAATGATAAAAAAAGACGTATTGAAGGCTTGGAAGATAAAATAGATAAAATACTCTACAAACCAGTCAATCTTACTAAAACATTAAAATCATTAGAAGTATTACAAAGTACAAAAAAAGTAAAAGTAGCATTAAAAGCACCTAAGCTTACTTTTGAGAATAAGCATGTTTTAGTGGCAGAAGATAATAGTATCAACCAAAAACTAATTATGCATGTCCTTCATGGTTTTGGACTCAATGTTACATTGGCTAACAATGGAGAAGAAGCGTTAAATCTTCGTCAGATGAATCAATACAACCTTATATTCATGGATATACAAATGCCTGTTATGGGTGGGATAGAAGCGACCAAAGAAATTTTGCATTATGAAGAGACCCAACGTAAACGTCACATTCCTATTATTGCACTTACAGCCAATGCATTAGCAGGAGATAGAGAAAAATATATTGATGCTGGTATGGACAATTACTTGTCCAAACCTTTAGATCTTGAAAAGCTAAGTTTAATCTTGCAACAATATTTTTCTTCTGATACAAAGATAGAAGAATATAATAAAGAGGTAACTCAAAACTATGATATATTACTCTACCATTCTGTATCTTTAATCTCAAATATCTATAAAGGTATGTTAGAAAGCCTAGGATATACTATTGATATAATTTCAGATGAAAATTTATTTTTAAATAAGGTCGATGAAGAAACATATACTTTTGTTATCTATGATATAGAGCCTTTTAGAGAAATCAAATGTATGGTAGCTGATATTATCAGAGATAGTGGTGCTAAACCATTTGCTATATTAGGTGATAGTAATGAAGCTGAAGATTGTTTTGAAGCCTTTCCCTTAGGGATAAAGTCTGATGAGATAGCAAAGAAACTAAAAGAATCGCTCTTATAACGCCATTGTATATTAAGAGGCTTTCTATAGCCTCTTATCATAAAGTCAATAACTACTTACTTTGCTTTTTCTAAGTACTTACCCTCAACAGTATCCACTTTTACCATCTCACCTTCAAGGATATGAAAAGGTACTTGAACCACTGCTCCACTCTCAAGTGTTGCAGGTTTTTTACCCCCTTGTGAATCACCTTTGAAGTTAGGTGGTGTTTCTACTATCTTTAGTACCACTGTTTGAGGAATCTCTACAGAAATCGCTTTTCCTGCATGAAAGAGTATCTCTGCTTCCATTCCATCAATCATATATGCAAAAGTATCTTTACCTACTTGTTCATGTGTTAGACCAATTTGCTCAAAGGTTGTAGTGTCCATAAACTGAAGAAAATCACCATCATCATAAAGATATTGCATCGTGGTTTGTTCTAGTTCTGGTACGTCAAATTTGTCTCCTGCGTGTACAGTTTTGTCAATGACTTTACCTGTTTGTAAATTCTTAACCTTCATACGTACAAAAGCGGCACCTTTTCCTGGTTTGACATGTTGAAATTCTGTTACTCTATATGGATTTCCTGTAATTTCGAGTCTTGCACCTTTTTTGATGTCACCCATTCCTATTGTAGCCATAGTATCTCCTTGATAATTTATGAAGTGATTATAGCAAATAGATGATGTGAATGTGGTAAAAGAGGGATACAATGGGCAAAGGAAAGCCCATTGTGAAGTATAAAAGATTATTTTGTAATAGAGATATTTTTCAACGCTTCATTATCGCAATATTTTTTATCAAAATCCATAGCTTTAGAGTTGTCCATCAAAACAGGAACAAACAATAATGATACAAAAACGGCAGCTACGGTACCCGAAATAAGGGCAACACCCAAACCACCAAAGACAGGATCTCCTGCTAGTAAGGCAGAACCCAAGATAATTGCCACAGCTGTCAACATAATAGGTTTTGCCCTTGTAGCTGCTGCTATCGCTATCGAATGACGTTTTTGGATACCTTCACACTCCATGAGAGACTTTGCAAAGTCTATCAAGAGCAATGAGTTACGTGAAGAGATACCAATCAGAGCAATAAATCCAATTAAAGAAGTTGATGTAAGGAAGAAAGTTTCCGTTGTAAACCAATTGGCAACCCAATGCCCTACGATAACACCAATAAGCGAGAGAAAAGAACCCAAAAGTACAATACCTGAAATAGCAAAACTTTTATAGTATATTACTAATAAAAGAAAGATAAGTATCAATGCTGATATAAATGCTCCTCCTAAGTCCCTAAAAGTATCTAAGGTCACTTTCATTTCTCCATCCCAACGAATCAGATACTTAGCATGTGTTTTTCTATCTTCTAAAGTAAAGTCAAACATATACGTAGAAAATCCTGCTTTTGTGATGATATAATCATTCTCAAATTTCTCCAATAATACCTCACGTGCTTCTAAAAGAGGATAGACTTGTGAAACCATATCGGTCTCAGCAATCACATTGGTCATACGAGAAAGGTCTTTATGCATAATCATATAATTAGATTTCGCTTCTCTAATATCTACTACTTCAGACAATGGTACCATCATACCTCTCATATTCATAAGATTAAGTGAAGAGAGCTTACTCTTTAAGGCTTCTATATTTGATTCAGGTAATTGTTTACTTGCATTATCTAGTACTAAAAACATATTAATCTGATCTGGTGAATTTTGAGAATTTTTATGTGCAATTACCATACCCTCAAATGCAAGGTATAAAATATTATTGACCTGTTTTACACTTAATCCTGATCTAGCTACTTTCTCTTTATCTGGAATTAATTCATATTTTTCAAAATTTTCATCTGCCATAATATCAATATCTACCAACCCTTCGGTATTGGAAAGCGTATTAGCAACATCCACAGCTAAAGATCTAATTTGAGATAGGTTTTCTCCATGTACTTCTACTACAATAGATGCTAAAGTAGGAGGTCCTGAAGGTTGTTCAATAAATTTGATATTTGTACCCCTCACTAAAGGGAGACATGATTCTTGTATCAATGGTCTTAAACGTTGTACCATAAGATAAGATGCTTCCGTTCGATGATGTTTATCCGTAAGGTTTACAGAAATTTCTGAAACATTTTCTGTACGTTTCATACTTGCACCTTTGACCAGTCCAGCATAATCAAGAGGAATACCTTGCCCTAAGAAGAGTTCAATATTCATGACTTCATTTTCTTTTTTTAGATAATTGAGTACACAAGAACTTACTTGTTTAGTCTGTTCAATAGAAGAACCCGCAGGGGTATCAACATAGATAGAAAAGGTATTTGCACTCTTCCCTGGTAGCATTTTTGCCAAAACCATTTTGGTAGGAAACATCATTAGTGAGAGAAAAAAAGCTATCGCAGTTAAGGATATTATTAATTTCTTTTTATATTTACTATCTAGGATATTATAAATAAATTTTTCAAAACCCTTCATTATTTTTTTCCTTCTTTCATTTCATTATTTTCTATTTTATGATTCTCATCTTCTTCATTATTAGGTTTATGTTCAGGTTTTTTTAATAACTTTAAACTCAAATAAGGGGTAAAAATATAGGCGACAAACAAAGAAGCCACCAGTGCTACAGGTACGTTATAAGGGATAGGCTTCATAAATGACCCCATCATACCACCCACAAATGCCATAGGTACCATCGTTAAGATAATAGCCAATGTCGCAATATTGGTAGGTGCCCCAATCTCATCCGTTGCTTCAATAAGTAAATCTTCCATCTTTTTGTCTTCTACACCATGAGCATGTAGATGCCTATGGATATTTTCAATCACAATAATAGCAGCATCAACTAGTAATCCCAAGGAGAGAAGTAAGGCAAATAAAGTAATCCTATTCATCGTTTGTCCTGTCATCCATGCTGTAAAGAGTGTAAAAGCCAAAATAGCTGGTACAGAAAAAGTAACAATCAAAGATTCCCTCCACCCTAAAGCAAATACCAACATCAATGCAATAATAATAATAGTAATAAGCAAATGACTCATCAATTCATTGACGGCTTCATTGGCTCGTTCACCATAGTTTCTAGTAATTAGGTATCCAATCCCTAAATCATCAAAATCTTTTTGATATGATTCTAATACTTTTACAACATCTTCAGCTACAAAAACAGCATTTGTTCCAGCTAATTTTGCTACAGTCATCGTAATTTGATTCGCCTCTTTACTCAGAGTATCGTTGACATCTGATTTAAACATAATCTTAGCTGTTTGAAAGTTTTGTATATCGATACCATGTGTCACACTTGCTACATCACGTAGATAAATAGGTGAGTTCATATATTGTGCAACAATCACAGAACCTACATCTTCTACACTCTCTATCGCATTTTTTACACCAAAGATAACCAACTTACCACTATTGGTTTTACCTTTAACATCAGGTACATCAACAGCCACCGATTGTACGGCTTGCATAATTTGACCCAAAGAGAGATGATACGCTGATAGTTTTCCCATATCAACTTCAATATTGTATTGTGCTTTTCTTGCGCCTTTAAGCGTTGTCTTAGCCACATACTCTACAGCATTAATATGTTGTTGGACTTCTCTGACCATTTCAAAAAGAGAAATATCATCTACTTGTTTATCTGCTTTTGGATAAAAAGCAACAGTAAGAATAGGAATATCTATATCTATATCAAAAGGTTTAATCAGTGGTTGCATTACCCCTTTTGGCATAGAATCCATATTTTGCATCACTTTATCATAAAGCTTTAGATTGGAATCTTCTCTATCTTCTCCAATATAATACATAACATTCACAATACCCACATTATCCATAGCCATACCATATACATGCTCAATACCACGGACTTCTCGCAGTTTACGTTCTAGTGGTTTTACAATAATATTTTCAATCTCTTTAGGTGTCGCACCAGGTAATGGTACAATAACAGCACCTCCTGAGATAGCAATTTGAGGGTCTTCTTCTCTAGGCATTGTATTTAATGCTAAATAACCCATAATAAGTAAAAATGCACCCAAAACAGCTGTAAGAGGACTTTTTAAAAATCCTTTTGCAAGTGTTCCTGCAATATTAATGACTTGATATTCTTTTTTATTTTCCATACTACCTACTTAATAAGAATTTTGGCATACATACCAGGATATACTGAACTACTTTTAGAATCTAAACGCATAATAATTTTAAATTTATGTGTCATCGGATTGGAATTAGGCACAATGGCTGTAATCTTACCTTTGGTCACAAAACCAATAGAAGGAATAGAAATTTCAACTATTTTTCCCATAGAGATATGACGCAATTGTGTTTCACTCAGTTCAGAAACAACTTTGAGTTGACTCAAATCTGTCAAAACCACTGCTGGCATACCAGGTATTGCCATTTCTCCTTCATTCAATCGTTTTTCAACAATAACACCATCATTTGGTGCATGTATTTTCAAATAATTATACTGATTTAACACTTCATCTTTTTTTGCCAATGCTTGACTAGCTTGTTGCTCTGCAATTTCTACCATATCTTTTAGGTTTTTTGCTGCTAGTTGTAACTGTTCAAACTCATACTTAGAAACCATATTCTTTTTATAAAGTCTCTCATGACGTGCTAAATTAATCAATACATTATTATATTGATTTTTATTCATTTGTAAAGCCAATCTTGCTTGTGAAATAGCCAAATCTACTTGACGCTCTGCTGATTCAATTTCTTTTGAATCAATTTCATAAATAAGATCACCTTTTTTTACAATATCCCCTTCACTCACAGCCATGTGCTTTACATATCCCATGTAGCGACTCGTAAGCATCTTTTGATTGTCTGAGACAACTGAACCACTTAGATTTATCTCCACAGCATTAAGCGATGTTATCCACAGCAAAATCAGTGTGAATCGTATCAACATTTTCATTATTTTCCTCCTATATTTAATATACTATTTAATTCAAATATTTTGGTATTTCGTGTATTTTTAACACTTAAAAGTTTAAGTAGTATCTCTAATTCTTTGGACTGTTTTATCAAAACATCTGTAATAGAAGCAATACCTTCTTTATAACGTGCACTATAATTTTCATATACTTTTTTAGCAAATCTTAGTTGCTTTTTATAACTTTTTACATCGGCATTTTTACTAAGTATTTCTGTCTCAAGCTTTTTTACTTGTAAGGCAACACCAGATTTGGCTAAAAGCAATTGATTTTGTACTTTGAGACGATTGACCTTTGCTTTTTCAAGATTTGCTTCATCTGCACCTCCATTAAACAAATTCCATTTTACCTGCACCCCTACAGTATAAGAATCCTTGTCTGTAAATTCATTCCATAATGTATTGTCAGCACTTGCATATTCACCAAAAGCACCTACAGTAGGTAAATAATTTGCTTCCTCAACGCCCACTGCCATCTGTGTTATTTCTACGCCTAATTTTGCTTTTTGAATATCTAAATTATTACTTTCTAAAGCATCAAAATTGACACGTGGCATAGGTGCCATTTCACTTACTTTATGAATAGATTGTACTTCAACATTAAGTAAAAAAGAAAGAAATTGATAGGCTAAATCTTTGTTGAGACTTGCTTGATTGTACATGCTTTGTGCTTCTGCCAATCTAGCTTGTACTTCGAGTTTATCTATCTCTTGGGCATAGCCTTCTTTTTTCATATTTCCTATGATATTTTCTAAATGTCGAATATTTTTTATCATCTTTGAAAGATTATAGATATAATTTTCTATCAATGAGATATCATAAAACGCTTTTTTAGTTTGAAATATTTTTGCATTCAATATCTTTTGTGTATCATACTGGCTCATACGTTCCATAGATTTTGTAATACGTCCATATTCTGCTAGTTTTCCTCCCGTATATAGGGGTAACATATAACTTAACTTTGTTTGATAATAGTTTTGTGCATCGGGATAATTTAATGCGGAAGGCTGGACATTTAAAATATTTGGATTTTGTGAGTTAAACTCGGCAAATCCAAAGTCTCCAAAAGTAGCTTCTCTACTTTGCAATTTAAATCCAAATACATTTCCTGCATCATTAGAACGCATTCCTGTGAGAGAAATATCTGCTTTTCCATAGTTATGACTCTTTGCCTCTGCTGTCTCATAGGCTCTCATTTGTTCATTAAATTTACTTATTTTTAACTCAAGGTTATTTTTTTTAAGTATTTTAATGGCTTGTTTTAATGTTAAATTATTTGTATTTGCAACAAGAGGTAACATCAAAAGTAGTAATATAAGTGATTTTTTTATTATCATAAAAGACTCCAATGATTAGATTATATATAAAAAATACTTATATATACGCGATTATAGCAAATCTAAAATCTATTTACTATTAAAGAAGATGTTTTGAGAAGAAGTATTGGATATGTTGCACTTAAATACCTATTAGGCACCTAAGTACAGTGTTAAATTAATTTAAAGCGTTGCGTAAGAAACACTAATACAAGCATCTAATTTTTGTAAATCATGTATCACTTCTTTGCTTACTTCTCCATCTATATGCACGACAGCTAGGGCTTGTTTTTTACTATCACGCCCCAATCTAAAGTCAGCAATATTCAAACCATGCTCTGCCATAATTTTACCCACATCCCCAATCACACCAGGGGTGTCTGTATTCCTAAAGAATATCATTGTACCTTTTGGTTCAATGTCTAACATATATTCATCTATCTCAATAATACGTTGAACATTTTCATCAAATACTGTCCCAGCGATAGAGATAATTCCTTCTGCTGTGGTTAATTTAATACCTACCTTATTGGTAAATCCAGAGTTATTTGGCTTTTCATCTGTGACAAGCTCAATACCTCTCTCTTTTGCCACAAATTCAGCATTTACATAATTAATTTGGTCACCCAAAGATTCAGAAAGTACACCTACCGTTGCAAATGTTTTCATAGATTCTAAATGCTCTGCTATTTTACCTGACGCTAAAATTCGGATAGATTTGATAGCAGATTTGGCTGAAACCTGTGCTGACATATGTCCTATTTTTTGAATAAGTTCTAAGTAAGGTTTAACAAATTTTGGTAATTCATTCTCTTTGATAGGTAAATTTAAAGCATTTGGATAAGAAATTCCTTTTGCTGCTGCAATAGCATTTTCTGCTGCTTGAATGGCAATATTTTTTTGTGATTCTTTAGTATTTGCACCAAGGTGAGGTGTCACAGTGACATTATCCAAATCAAGAAAAGGATGATTTGTTGCAGGTTCTTTATTAAATACATCAATACCAGCCATGCCTATTTTACCAGAAGTAAGACCTTCTAATAAAGCATCTTCATCAAAAAGTCCTCCTCTAGCACAGTTAATCAAAATCACACCATCTTTCATTTTAGCAATCTCTTCTGTACCTATCATTCCAATAGTTTCTGGATTTTTAGGTGTATGAATAGTGATAATATCACAATCTAAAATATCTTCAAAGTTTTTGCTATACTCGATGTCCAAATCTGTGGCTTTGGCTGAGTCAATATAAGGGTCATACGCAAGTACATCCATCTCAAATGCTTTGGCTCTTTTACCCACACGAGAACCAATATTACCAAATCCGATAATTCCAAGTTTTTTGTCTTTAAGCTCAGTACCATACCAATCTTGTCTTCTCCATACACGCTCAATCTTTAGATTATTATGTGCATAAGGAAATTTACGTACACAAGAAAGCATGTGTGTCATTGTGAGTTCCACTGCTGCAATCGTATTGGCTGTAGGTACATTCATAATCACAATACCTTGTTTTGATGCACTAGGAATATCTACATTATCTACACCAACACCAGCACGAACAACAGCTGTCATTTTCTTTACTGCTGCCAAAAAAGCATCATCTACATCAGTAGAAGAACGTGTAATAGCCACATCAGCCAAAGGAATAATTTCTGAGATAAGTATATCTTTTGGCTCATCGGCTGCGTTTATCAATTCGATTTCACTATCATTTGCTAAAATATCTAGCCCATCTTGATGGATATGGTCACAAACAACAATTGTTTTTTTTGACATCTAATAACCTTTTATATTTGAATAATTTGATTTTGAGAGTATACGACGAAGTCGCATGAATCTACCTTAAGGTAGATTCAAGAAGCATCATTTAAAATGATTATTTTTTTAGCATATCACCAAAAGCATCACCTAAAGTCATACTTTCTTCTTCACCATTAAATTGTTCCATGGCTTCTCTTTCTTCTTGACGTTCAAGTCTCTTAACAGAAACTCTAATTCTATCCGTATTACCATCAATGAATGAGATAACACCTTTAATTTCTTGACCTTTTTCAATTTCGTCAAACTTAATTGGATGAAGGTCTTCTGTTCTAATCAAAGCGTCTACATTTTCTTCAAGTGAGATAAAGACACCAAAGTCTTTTTTGTCTTTTACTGTACCCGTTACCACGGCACCATTTTTATGTGTCTCAGCAAATGCTTTGATTGGTGAAGGTTCTAATGCTTTCTTAGAAAGTGAAACTTTACCAGCATCTCTATCGATTTTGATAATTTTTACTTCTACTTCATCACCTGCTTTAAATTCTGATTTAGCATTTTGTGATTTGTCCCAAGAAACTTCTTGATTATGTAAAAGACCTTCAATAGCCCCTACTTTTACAAATGCACCAAAATCAGTAATAGAAGTAACCACACCTGTGACAACATCATTTACTTTATTGGCTGATACAAATGCATCCATTGGTTTTGGAAGAAGATTTTTAAGACTTACTCTAAGTCTTCTACCCTCTTTATCAATTTCAATCACTTCAACATTGATGTCTGTATTGTTTTCTAAATAATCTTTTGGATGTTTAACATTTTTATCCCAAGAGATTTCAGACACGTGAAGGAATGCTTCAAGGTCTTCACCAAGGTCAACAAATACACCATAAGGTTCGATGTTAGAAACAGTAGCAGTAACGGTATCTCCTACGCCAATGATTGCATCAATATCAGCCCAAGGATCAGGATTTGCATCTTTAATAGAAAGAGAAAGGTGTCTTTTCTTTTTATCATACTCCAAAGCAATAACATTCACTTCATCACCTTCTGCAAAATATTTAGAAGGATTCACAGGACCTTTGTGAGAAATCTGTGAATAATGAACAAGACCATCCATTCCACCTACATCTACAAACATACCATAAGAAGTAATCTTTTTAATAGTTCCGATAACTGGGTCTTTATTTTCAAGTAAAGTACCTACAATTTCATCTGTTTTGGCTTTGTCTCTTTCAATGAGTTCTTTTCTTGAAATAACAACAGAACCTTTATCTTTATCTACTTTAACGATAACGGCTTTGACTTTTTTACCTACAGCTTCTACTTTAGAAGAAAGGTAAGAGAGTGTACGTGGCATAAAGAATTCTAAACCATCTACTTCAACAACGTATCCACCTTTATTTTTCTTAGTAACAACACCTTCGATAATATACTCTTGTTCCTCATCATACTCAGCGATAAATTCATTGAGTGCTACACGAGAAAGTGCTGCTTTATATGAAATACGACCTCGACCCATAGTGACAATATTAATAGTGTCATTCACTGCAAAAAGAACTGTGCCGTCTTCTTCTGTAATCTCAGTAAGTTCAAGATTTGCATCTCTACCACCACCAATATCAATCACTACTAAGTTGTCTTTTTCATCAATCTTTACAATCGTACCTAAAACCAAATCACTCTTTGATTCTGATTTTTTAAACGATTCCTCAAGCATCGCTGCAAAATCTTCTGTTTCTTCTGTTTCGAAATCTTCGAACTTCATACCTATCCTTATCTATAACACAAATTTTGCGTTATTATACCCTTTTTTCTTTATAATAGATGTTAAAATAAAAGAATTATTCTAAATATTGTAAAAGTAAGTGAAGTTTTTTGGAGGAAAAGGAGAGAAAGAGGGAAAGGACGAGAGGATTACCCTCTACTTCCTTGTCCACCGTTACGGCTATCACGTCCACCACCTGAGCGACCATTACGATCACCACCACCTGAACGACTGTTACGATTTCCACCACCACTTCCTCCACCACTTCCATTACGGCTACGGTTTCGTCCACCTCCACCATTTCTATTGCCACCACGGTATCCACCACGGTTACGTCCACCTCCACCATTGCCACGGTTTTGCATGGCTCTTTCGATGAGGAGTTCTATCTCTTCTAGTCCTAGACCAATGGTGTCTTTACCCTTGACTGAATTTTCACTTTGAATCATAGATGCTAGTAAATGAGCAATCGTTACGATGTCGAGGTCATGTTGAAGTGTTTTTACAAGTTCAACTGCTTTATCTGTGACTTTAGTCTCAGCTATTTTAGCGATTAACTCATCTGAACGGTTATTTTGTACTTCCATACGCGTAGGAATGACTTGTGTTGTCATTTTTGTACCTACATCTTTTTCGATACGTTTAATCGTTCTTAACTCATTAGGGCTTACTAGAGTAATAGCCTCACCCGATTTACCTGCACGACCTGTACGACCAATACGGTGAACATAAGACTCAGAATCAAAAGGGATATGGTAGTTAAATACGTGTGTTACATCATTGACATCAAGACCACGAGCAGCAACATCAGTGGCAATAAAGATATCTATTCCACCACTTTTAAATGCTCTGATTGTAACTTCTCTTTGCTTTTGCTCCATATCTCCATGAAGTCCAGATACTTTAAATCCTTGGGCTGTCATGTGTGCTACAAGTCTATCTACTTCTTTTTTCATTCTACAGAAGATAATACATTTTTTAGGATTTTTATAGTCAATAAGTCTTACTAAAGCATCATCTCTTTCTCTCTCTTGAACCACATAATAAAGTTGTGTAATTTTGGTATTCGTTTTTTCAGATTTGGTAATAGAAACAGTTTTTGGAGATTTTAAGATTTGCTCTGCTAGTTTTCTAATACTATTTGGCATTGTTGCTGAGAATAATAATGTTTGACGCTCTTTTGGCAAGAAAGTAAAAATATTTTTAATTTCGTCCAAGAAACCCATATCAAGCATCTCATCAGCTTCATCAAGAACCACAAAAGAAGGGTTGATTTTAATCTTACCAGACATAAGCAAGTCTTGAAGTCTCCCTGGAGTGGCCACAACGATAGAAGCTTGTTTGATACGGTCAATTTGTCTACCATAAGGTGTTCCACCATAAACAGTAGCTGTTTTAAGTCCTGATTTTGCACCAAAACGGAAAAGTTCATCAGATACTTGCATAGCTAGTTCTCTAGTAGGTACAATTACAAGCCCTTCTACAGAACCATCAGCTTTCATCATAGACATTATAGGCAGACCAAAAGCAGCTGTTTTTCCTGTTCCTGTTTGTGCTTGAGCAACAAGGTCATGACCTTCAAGTACTAAAGGAATAGCATCTTTTTGTACGGGGCTTGGTTCTGTAAATCCTGCGTCTGTCACGGCTTGTTGTATCGTATCTTTAAGGTTAAAATCAGTAAATTTCATAGATTGTTTTCTTTATGTTAAATTATCGGCGTAATATTCATCTTGTTTATTATTTATAGTATCAAGAGGTTTAAAAACCTGTTTTATGCAAACCGATACCAAACTTGAGTCACACCTAAAGTGTGAAAATAGAGGAGATAATATATCTCGTAAAAGGAGTTTAGTACACTCTCTTGCAGAAAAGTTTTGCATTATACCTAAAATAAACAAATAAAGCTAGGATTATTTACTTTTCTTATAATATTTTGTCTATTTACTTATAATTTAACACATAAATAGGGTATAAGTAAGAGAGATAAACTCTTAATTAACAATTGATTAGCAAATATCGGCTATAATCCTTCTAATTATTTATAAGGACTTTGAATTATGAAGTATATTTTTTCTATGAAGATGGCAGTGCTTATGCTGTTTTTATTTGCTATTATAGCAGGAGGTGCTACATTTATAGAAAATGATTATGGCACACAAACAGCAAGAGCATTGGTCTATAAAGCACTATGGTTTGAGGTTTTTTTAGGCTATTTTGTGGCTATATTGATTTATAATATTGTAAAATACAAATCATATAAAAGTAAAATGCCTGTATTTATCTTTCACTTTTCATTTTTGGTGATTGCTATTGGGGCATTGGTCACACGGTATGTAGGATATGAAGGTGTGATGAGTATCCGTGAGGGAAAAAGCAGTAGCGTAATGGTCTCAGATGTAAAGGTACTTCAGCTTCATGCTTCACAAGGAGAGAAGAGTGCTACCTTAGAAAAAGAACTCTTTTTCTCTACAATGACCAGTAATTCACTCACACAAAGTCTCTCTATAGGAGATAAAGATGTTGAAGTAGAATTGTTAACCTATCTACCAACAGCACATGAGAAAGCCATACCTTCCCCTCAGGGTAAAAAATTGATTGAACTCAAAATTTCCACAGGAGCAAGAGGAGAGATATATTACCTTGCTAAAGGAGATACCAAAGATTTTGGTAGTTTTTATGTAGGATACAATATCGAACCAAAGACAGACAAACCAACCTTTCTTATCAAAGAAACAGCCGAGGGTACAAAGGTAATTTTTCCTTTTGTCCTCAAAACACTCAATATGAATGATAAAGTCTCAGGAGAGTTAACAGCTGGTGAAAATACATTTCAAAACAGAATGCTCTATCAGTTTGGGTCTAATGCTATTGTATGGAAAGACACACACGAAAAAGCCATCTTAAAAACAGATTCTCATGATATAAAAACCCAAAGAGGACAAGCAGAATACATGCAATGGAAAGTCTCGGTAGGAGAGAAAAGTAAAGTATTTGTCACCCGTGTATTTAAAGGTAGAAAAGGCAAAATTATCAAGCTTGACCTTGATGGTGTACATATTGACTTTAAAGTAGGTGCAAAACGTATAGAACTACCATTTAGCATCAAGCTTGTAAACTTTGAATTAGAGCGATACCCAGGGTCTATGACACCTGCTTCTTACTCTTCTGATGTAGTACTCATAGACAAGGAACAAAATATCAACATGCCCTACAAAATTTATATGAACCATATTCTAGCCCATAGAAATTATCGTTTTTTCCAATCCTCTTATGACCAAGATGAAAAAGGTACAGTACTCTCTGTCAATCATGACCCAGGAACACTCCCTACCTATCTAGGCTATTTACTCCTTACTATAGGTATGATTTGGTCACTCTTTAGCCCTACAGGACGTTTCCAAAAGTTACTCAAAGGTGCTAGAAAATTACAAGCACCTCTAGCAGGATTGGCAGTGATACTCTTATTGGCTTTTGCTCCACAAAGTGCCAATGCCTCGTCTCCTACGCTTGATGCACCGACACTTAAAATAGTACAGTCCTACGACTTAGCACATACGCTCAATTTTGGTAAACTAGCAGTACAAGACCACCAAGGGCGTATGAAACCTATGGATACAGTCGCTCATGATGTCATTTCCAAAATCACAGGACGTTCATCACTGTACAATATAGAGCCTACACAAATGCTTTTAGGTATGATTATGCAACCTAATATCTATCAAACTGTCCCTATGATAAAAATAGGACATAAAAAAATAGCCCTTGATTTAGGTCTAGATGCATCTACTAAATTTGCAAAGTTTGAAGACTTTTTCTCTGCGACAGATGGAAGTTACAAAATTTTTAATGCGGTAACAAATTCAAGTCAAAAAAAACCACTAGAAAAATCTCAATATGACAAAGAGCTTATCAAGATTGATGAAAGAGTCAATGTAGCCTTTATGGCATACCAAGGTTCACTCTTGCGTATCTATCCTAAGCCCAATGATGCCAATAACAAATGGATGGCACCCATGGATGCTATCAAAGACTATCCAGAAAAAGAAGCACAAGCTGTTAAGATGAGTATCTCTGCGTATTTTCAAATGGTAGCACAAGGACTTAAAACAGGCAACTGGGAAAATGCAGATTTAGCTCTTAAGGGCATACGTACCTATCAAGAGAAGTATGGAGCATCGGTTATTCCAAGCCAAACCCATATAGATATGGAGATAAAATACAATAAATTTGGACTCTTTTCTAAGCTTGTACCTTTGTATATTTTACTAGGAATTTTACTTCTTATCTTTGCATTTATCAATGTAGTCAAACCTGCCTTTTCTTTAAAATGGATTATGCGTGGGGCATGGGGTATCTTACTCATTGGCTTTGCTATCCATATTATAGGACTAGCGATACGTTGGTACATCGCAGGACATGCTCCATGGTCTAATGCCTATGAATCCATCGTGTTTATCGCTGCTTCTACCGTACTAGCAGGTGTGATACTCGCACGTAATTCACCTTTTGCTTTAGCAGGTACAGCACTACTAGCAGGTATCACTATGGGTGTAGCGCACATGAACTTCATCAACCCAGAAATTACCAACCTTGTACCCGTACTCAAATCTTATTGGCTCATGGTACACGTAGCAACTATCATCTCTGGTGATGGATTCTTGGGTCTAGGCTCTATCCTCTCTCTTTTAGTACTCATTCTCTATATAATGAGAGGCAAAAATGGCGATGAAAATATCGACCGTTCTATCAAAGAGCTTACAAACCTCTCTGAAATGGGTATTCTCATAGGAATCTTCTTACTCACTATTGGTAACTTTTTAGGTGGTATTTGGGCAAACGAATCATGGGGTCGTTACTGGGGTTGGGATAGCAAAGAGACATGGGCAGCTGTCACTATCCTCATCTATGCTGTGGTACTTCATTTACGTTTCATCCCATCATTGAAGTCCAACTTTATCTATAACGTAGCATCTACATGGGCATATTTCTCCGTACTTATGACATACTTTGGTGTAAACTACTACCTATCAGGTCTTCACTCTTATGCAGCAGGTGACCCTGTCCCTATCCCAATGTGGGTCTACTACGGTGTAGCAGGACTTTTCATCCTCACTATCGCTTCAGCAAGAAATCGAAAATTAAAATAATGGTTCCTTCTAATATTTATAATAAAAAACTAAATTAAGTGGTTCGTTTTATAGGGAGTATTAGAGTACTGTGATGAAAAAAAATTTAAATATATTATTCTGTTTGAGTATTTTTTCTCTATTTTTATATGGAGAAGAAATTAATGGATATTCTCTACCTATTGCACCCAATATAAGCAAGAATAACAGTACTCTCTTGGGGATTGATACAAATAATAATTCTGTTAGAGATGATTTAGAGCGTAAAATCATTCAAATGTTTAAAGGTGATAAAATCTATATTAAATCAACTTTTCAAATGATGAAAGCCTATACTCTCATTTTGAATTTTTATAAAGAAGAGAAGAACACTAATCATGCCTTACTTGAAGCCTCTTTAGCTGAAATATCAGCAGAACAATGTGCCTTGTCTATTAGACAGATGCGTTATAAGCCTAAAAATGGTTTTAATAGAACTATTAGGTTTTCTAAACATTCTATACTCAATACACCTGAACGAAAAAAAGCCTATGCTATCTATGCAAAGGTAAAACCTATGATAGTATTACTCTTGCAATCTAAAGAATTAACAGCAAATCAGATAGAGAAATTTTCTAATAAAAAACATGATTTAAAGTATTTACAAAATCAATGTACCTTTAATTTGATGGGGATGTTATGATAAAGTATGTATTTATAAGTAGCGCTATCACTATTATTCTTTTCATATTATGGGGACTTTTTATAGGTTTTCCTTGTTATATCGCCCAAAATAGTGGCAATATTTTTCTCTATTCGATTATTTGGTTACCAATAGTTGCAACTATAGGACTATTAGGATTAATTAAACCTAATTTTCTCATTAGTCAAATGCTTTTTATTGTTGTTTTTATCGCTGGTGTTTTTTGGATTTTAAATTTATGTTTTTTCTTCCTTTCTATCTTTTTTGATTTTGGGAATATAGACTATTCTAGTGACATCAAAAAAATAGCCGTACCTATGCAAATAGAATTAGAAACTTTTTATACAAAAAATAAACGATTTCCTACAACTATAGAAAGAAATAAGATGCTTGAAAAAGTTGGGTGTGTGATGGAGGGAAGTGTTTGTTTATTTGATAACGATTTTATTAAAATAATTAGTCAAGAGTCTAGTTATGATTATTCTCTGAAACTACGACTTGAGAATACAGGATGTAGTTTATATTTAAATAATATAGGTAAAGAAAAAGGTAAAATTTCTAAAGTAAGATGTGGAAATAAACCATGTATAAAATTTGGACAATAGGAGATAAAGATGAAAAAAATAATTATATTATTAGCAGTTTCAAACCTTTTTGGATTTGAAGTAAACACGCATCAAGCAATTACACGATGTGCATTAACCCAAGAGTGTAGTGAGAACAATAGACAATAGGGGTCGGGTGATAATGATAATTCTATACCAAAAAACATCCCCCATTACTAGCTTTGATAGTTTCTGTAGTGAAAGTCACGATTATGTGGTTGAATTATAGAAATTGTAAGAAGCACAAGGACACCGATAAACGATAAGTTAATCGCATTGATTCCAAAAGAAGTGATAATTCTTTTGGATATCGATGTACCCTTTCCATGATTTTACACAATAAACTTTAAAATAAGATAAAACTCCCCCTCTTATTTTCTCCTCCACCACAAAAACCAAATCATCAAAAATATTTATTTGATAGAAATACTCTTCAAGACATCAAAATAGCTAGGAAATGTTTTGGCTGTGCATTCAGGTTCATTAATCGTCACAGAGACAGGGTCTAATGCTAATAGAGAAAAAGTCATAGCCATTCTATGGTCATCATAGGTATCAATTGATGCATGTTTCAACTGTTTTGGTGCTGTAATTTTGAGATAATCTTCACCCTCTTCTACTTCTGCCCCTACTTTTCGTAATTCTGTAGCCATAGCAAAAAGTCTATCTGTCTCTTTGACACGCCAATTATAGATATTACGTAAGGTGGTTGCACCTTTGACAAAGAGTGCCATAGTTGCCACTGTCATCGCTGCATCAGGGATATGATTGAAATCCATATCAATCGGACGAAGGGCATCTCTTGTCACACAGACATAGGTATCCCCCCACTCTACTCTTGCACCCATCTGTTCTAAGACATCGACAAAAGCAATATCTCCTTGTATTGTATTTCTACCAATACCATTGACCCTTACCGTACCACCCTTAATAGCCGCAGCTGCCAAAAAATAAGAAGCAGAAGAGGCATCACCCTCTACCATAAAGGTATCTACAGATTTATACATCTGCCCACCTTTGATTACAAACGTTTTATACGCATTGTTCACCACATCTACCCCAAAGGTTTTCATGATGTGTAAGGTAATATCAATATACGGTTTAGAGACGAGTTCCCCTATAATAGTAATATGTGTATCATTCTTTGCCATAGGGGTTGCCATGAGTAGTGCTGTCAAAAATTGACTAGAGATAGCACCATCTATACTAATATTACCCCCTTGTAGACCATGAGAATCTATCTGTAAAGGAGGGTAGCCTTCTGTTTCTAAGTACTCTATCTTTGCCCCTGATTGACGTAGGGCATCTACAAGATGCCCTATGGGTCTCTCTTTCATACGAGGTTCACCCGTAAGCAGATACGAACCTACTCCCAAACATAATACAGCAGCTAAAGGACGCATAGCAGTACCTGCATTACCTAAAAACAACTCTTTTGGCTCTTCTTGATGGATAGCTCCTGCATTTCCTATGATGGTACATTGTGTTTCATCGTCTGAAAGCGTATATTCTATGCCTAGTTCTTTTAAAGCATGGAGCATATGACGGGTATCATCACTCTTTAACAAATTGGTAATGGTACTGGTACCCTCTGCTAAAGAAGCCAATAATAACGCCCTATTAGAAAGACTCTTAGAGCCTGGTAGATGTATCTCTCCCTCTATTTTACGAATGGGTTCTAGGGTTAAACTATGCATGAAGATTTCTCTATTTTTTTTAATTTTTTTAATTTTTCTATTTTGTCAATCACATTTTGGACAACCCAATCAGGGGTAGATGCACCTGCTGAGATACCACAAAAAGTCTTTTTATCAAACCACGAAGATTCTAATTCTGCTTCGTTTTCTATAAGATAGCTCTCTTGACAGTCACGCATACAAATACTATGAAGTTGCTTTGTATTAGAAGAGTGTTTGCCTCCAATAACTATCATGACATCTGCTTCTTTTGCCAATTCTGATGCTGCATCTTGATTTTCAAATGTGGCATTACAAATGGTATTAAAAACACGAATTTCTTTGCGTGTACTCATGAGGGCAGTGACCACTTTAGCAAAATCTTCAGGTTTTTTAGTTGTTTGAGAGACCACAGCTACTTTGCCTTTGAGGGGTAAATCATTTAATTCTTCTAGCTCTAGTACGATAAAAGCATCATCCAAATCTTTAGCATAGCTTACCACACCTTTGATTTCAGGGTGTGAGGCATCTCCAAAGATAATGATACTATAACCCTCTTCACTCATCTTTTGGACGATATTTTGAGGAGTGGTGACATAAGGACAGGTAGCATCAATCACTTTATGTTCTTGTGCATTAAGCTGTGCCAATTCATCTTTGGGGATGCCATGGGTACGAATGACAATAGCATCATCGGTTTGTATATCATTGATATTTTCAGCAAGACCAATATTAAATCCCACTTTCAATCTATTTATTTCATCTTTATTGTGTATCAAAGGGCCATAGGTTACGGAACCTTTATGTGCTTCTGCTATCTCTATGGCACGTTTAACACCAAAACAAAACCCATAGCTTGATGCTAGTTGTATTTTCATAATGTGACTACCTTAATGTGGCTTGACACTCTTGTTCAAGTGTAGATATGATGTGACCCATCACCGTGTCTATATCATTCTCTTCAAGTGTTTTATCCATCGATTGAATAAAAAATCGAATGGTTAAAGACTTTTTATCCCCTAGTTTTTCATCTTCATAAATATCTACAGGATATACATCTTTAAGCATCTCTAATTTGAGGGTATTGAGTACTTTTGCTACTTCAAAATAACCCATAGATTTATCTATCACAACGGAGAGATCTTTATACACCCCTTGGAACTTAGAAATAGGCGTTGTATTGATATGTGTAGGTAAAAGAGTATCAAAATCAACCTCAGCGATAAATGTAACAGGGATACCATAATCATCTTGTACACTAGGGTGAAGCTTAGAGATAAATCCACATACTTTTCCCTCTATCAAAATATTTGCCGATTGATACGGATGAATCAAAGTATTGGTATAACTACAAGGCTCTAATTCAAATGCACCAATCACAGCACCTAATTTTTGCGTAAATGTAGCAAAATCAATCTCTCTAGGTTTCCCTGCGTTTGCTATATTTTCACTTCCATTGTGTCCTGAAAATACAAAACTTATCACTTCACTCTCTTCTCTTTTGCTACCAAAGATAGAACCAATTTCAAACAAAGGAATCGACTTTATACTATAACTTACATTATGCTTTACAGCATTCAGTAGATTGATTAAAAGTGTACTTCTTAACGTATTTAACTCTTCTGCAATAGGATTTGCTACATCTAAAGATTCCTCTATAACAGGAAAATGATATTTTTCTAAAAGTTTTCTATCAGAGAAGACATACGAGACATTTTCATAATATCCAACACCTACAGCAGCGTGTTTAAATGCTTTTTTGGTTTTATATCTATCACTTACCCTATTAAGACGTGGTTTTTCTTCAAAACTAAATGGCTTGGCTTCAATATTATTAATCCCAATAATACGCACAATCTCTTCAGCTATATCTTGAATATGTTTGATGTCATGTCTAAACAGGGGTACTTCTACCGATGCTACTTTATCTGCACCTTTATTAAGTACAAATCCTAATTTATGCAAAATAGCAACAATCTTAGACAAGGATATATCCATACCAATAATAGCAGAAATCTCTTTTGCATCAACCATAACAGTATGATGTTCTCTCTCAGCCAAAACACTCAAATGCCCTTCATGGCAAGTAGCATCTGTATATTGATATAGTAAATTACTCAAATACAACAATCCAAATTCCAAATCTGGATTAGAACCTCTGGATGTTTTATAGTATAAAGTATCTATTTTAAAATCACTTTGAGATACAGCTTCTACCAATACATCAGGATTGATATAACTAGCTTCCAATAAAATCTTTTCAGAATCTTTATACACTTTAGATGCTTTGTCTTGAGAAATACCTACCATAGAATGAGATATATCATTACCTACAAGTTCTATGATACCCTCTTTCTTAGCCTTTGCATGGATAGAGATTTTATCTGTGGTATTTAAAAATACTTCACTATTATATCCACGAAGTATAACCCCTGTGGTGTGTGTAGCATACGCTAGTAAATCTTCCATGTACCCTTTGGCTTCCACAGCTACCATGGCTAAACGTAAATTAATAAGGAAATGCTTTTTCATGTTTTCAATAATGACTAATTTATAACATAAATCAGCCTCTATGTTTTTATCATTATGAAGCTCAACCATTCGAGCCATACCGATTTTCATCTTTTCATCTTTGACAGGCTCAAAACGCTTCATTTCTATATCAAGTCCAGCAGATAAATCTCTAGCCACACCATATACCGAAAGACAATCGCCTCTATTGGCAGTGAGTTCAAGCTCGATAATCGTATCAGCAATGGTTCGATAGCTATCTAATGTACGTCCTACTTCAATCGTACCAATACTCTCATCTAAAATCATAATGCCTTTACCCATATCAGGCAGACCCAATTCAGAAGAAGCACAGACCATACCCTCAGACTCTACACCTCTAAGCTTTGCATGTTTAATTTCAAAGTTACCAGGCAAAACTGCACCTATCATCGCTACAGCCACATACTCTGCATCCACAACATTGGACGCTCCACAGACGATTTGTCTCGTACCTGAGCCTACATCTATCTGACAGACATTGAGCTTATCAGCATCAGGATGTTTACTCACAGAAAGTATCTTACCAATGACCACATTTTTATCAATACGTATTTCATTGATACTGTCTACTTCAAGCCCAATACTATTAAATGTCTCATAAAGTATTTCATTAGACACAGCACTCAGGTCTATAAATTCATTTAACCAAGATTTTGTAATTATCATCTAAACTGCTCCAACAATCTTATATCACCTTCAAAGAGACTTCTAAGGTCTGGTATCTTATGCATTAACATTGCAAAACGCTCTACACCTAATCCAAAGGCATACCCACTCACATCTTCATAGCCCACAGACTTAAAGACATTGGGGTCAACAATACCACAGCCTAGTACTTCTAGCCATCCTGTATGAGAACAGATACGACAGCCTTTTGCTTCACAAAAGATACAAGATATATCCACTTCAGCTGACGGCTCTGTAAAAGGAAAGAAACTAGGACGAAAGCGTACTTCAACATCGCCAAACATGTATTGTAAAAAGTCTATCAGTATAGATTTTAGATTGGCAAAGCTCACTTTGCCTTTGGCATCTACCACAAGACCTTCTACTTGATGAAACATCGGTGTATGCGTCACATCAAAATCACGTCTAAACACCGTACCAGGGGCAATCATCCTAATAGGAGGCTTGGTTTCTAACATCGTGCGTATCTGCACAGGTGAGGTATGCGTACGCAATAGCCCCCCATCCTTAAAATAAAAAGTATCTTGCATATCTCGTGCAGGATGATATTTAGGTAGATTCAAAGCCTCAAAGTTATGAAAATCATCTTCGACCATAGGGCCAGACTCTACAGCAAAATTAAGTGCTACAAAGTAGTCAATAATTTTATCCATCGTTTCCATCACAGGATGCAAAGCACCTTTTTGTGCCAACGTACCATACAAAGAGACATCTATCGCTTCAGATTTGAGTACACGCTCTATCTCTTCTGATTTAAGCACTTCATATCGTGCATCAAACGCACTTTGCAGGGCTACTTTATCTTTATTAAGTTTCTGAGCAAATTCTCTTTTCTCAGGACCAGGAACATCTTTCATTTTGGCAAACTGTGCTGCTACCACACCTTTTTTACCAAAGAGGTTTACACGTACTTTTTCTAAGCTTTCAAGACTATTCGCTTGAGCAATTTTTTCTTCTAGTTCTTTCATACCCATCCCATTTATTTCTGTAGTAATTATTGTGATTTTATCCAAATTTTACTAACAATGTGATTTATTACATATTTTATATGCTATAATCAAATAAATAAATTACCCCAAAGGACACATCTATGTGCATATTTTGTAAAATAATCAACAAAGAAATCCCCAATAATACCGTACTAGAAAATGAACATTTTTTAGCCTTTCATGACCTTTACCCTAAAGCACCTATCCATATACTCATCATCCCAAAACTTCATGTCGATTGTTTTCAAGATGTTAGCCCTCAAACAATGGCAGGACTCACAAGCTTCGCCCAAGAAGTGGCTACCAAAGTAGGTGTAGACCAAACAGGCTATAGACTTATTACCAATAATGGGGAAGATGGTGCGCAAGAAGTAAAACATTTACATTTCCACATGCTAGGAGGAGGACACATCGCATGGGATCACTCACATGAAGACAATCATAAAAACATTTAGTCTTAAAGTTTGTCTCATAAAGTTTATTTCATAAAAAAGGGTATAGTGCGATGTACTATGCCCCTCTCTTTATCACTATTATCTCGTTAAGTATCAATCGCTTCTAATTGCAAATCATACTCAGCAACTATCTCATCATCTTTTTCAGAAGCGATTTCAAGACGGTCAAAAAAGCTATCTATCTCTTGTTGTACCAATCCCACTTCTCGAGATAGTTCCATAATTTTATCATTATCACCACTGCTAGAAGCTGTGGCTAAATCTTCATTTTTTAGAGCCATATCAGATTCAAGTATCTCTATCTTTTCTTCACAAAGCTTTATCTCTTTGGTAAAAGGTTTTCGTACTTCATTACGTGCTTGTGTGACTACCTTTCTTCGTTTTTTACGCTCTTTATGGTTTATCTTTGGTTTGGCTTTTTTAGGTTTTTTTCCCTCTTCTTCTTCCCATCCTATCTTCTCCAAAAAGTCACTATAGTTCCCATCAAAGTACTCAGCCCCACCCTTATGAAAGATAATCAAAGCATCGGCCAATCTATGAAGTAGCATTTCCGAGTGAGTCACCATGATAAGTGACCCCTCAAACCTATCAATCGCATCAGCCAAAGCATCTATAGATTGCATATCAAGGTGGTTGGTAGGCTCATCAAGAAACAGTACATTTGAAGGCGTAGCAATAATTTTACCTAGCATCACACGGCTACGCTCTCCCCCTGAAAGTACTTCTATTTTTTTGTCTCCTAACTCTCCAGAAAACATCATACGCCCAGCGATATTACGGGCTTGTGGTATCCCTATTTCTTTGCTTACAGAGGCTATCTCATCCACAATGGTTGTCTTGGTATTGAGTCTTTCGATATTGGTTTGACCAAAATGTGCAAAACTTGTCGAAGGATGGTATTCTAAGTTTCCTTGTTGTGTAGAAAGTTCCCCTGCTATGTAGTTAAGCAAGGTTGATTTTCCCTTACCATTTTTACCGATAATAGCCAAACGCTTCCCTCTTTCCATCGCAAAAGTAATGTCTTGGAATAAGGGTTGAGTAGCATCATACCCAAAGCCCAACCCCTCTGCACGAAAGACTACTTTTGCAGGGGTATCTTTATAATTAAACTTAAAAGACAAATTGGTATCTGTTGCCAAATCTTCCATATCATCCATCTTATCTAACTCTTTTTGCTTCGATTGAGCCAAGGCTGCTGTAGAAGCTCTGGCTTTGTTTCTTGCCACAAATTCTTCTAATTCTTTACGCTTTTTATCTTGATTGGCTTTTGTTTTTTCATACGTGTCATCTTCTAGTTCCAAAGTAGAGTAGTACTTATAACTATCCCCCTCCACCAATCGCAATGCCTTACGCTGTACACCCATCGTATGTGTCGTTACCGAGTCCATAAAATCTCTATCATGCGTGATGAGTATCACTTCACCATCAAACTCACGGATAAACCCACGCAACCAACGCAAAGAGATAATATCCAAGTAGTTCGTAGGCTCATCAAGCAGTAACATATTAGGCTCAGTAGCCAAAAGCTTCACAAGATTAATACGAATTTGATACCCTCCAGAAAAGCTCAAAGGGTCTTTATCCAAGTCTTCCATACTAAAGCCTAGACCAAAAAGTAATTTTTCTATCTTATAAAAGTTCCATTGCTCATCTTCTGGCAAGACCAAAGCACACTCTTCACGTACAGTAGGTTCAGTAAAGACTAAATGCTGTTTAAGCGTACCTATCATATAATTTTTAGGGATACTCACATCTCCAGAATCATGCCCCTCTTCACCCAAAATAATTTTAAATAAAGTCGATTTACCAGAACCATTACGTCCCACAAATCCTATTTTTTGTCCATGGTTTAGTTTGAGATTGACATCATTAAAAAGGGCTTGACCCCCAAAACTTTTAGCAAGGTTAGTAAGTTGTATCATAGCAGTATCCATTTATGTGGTAATTTTTGTGAGATTATAGCCAAAACCTATTATGAAACCATAGATGTTCTAAAATTATTTTGACTTTTGGGGTGGAATATCATATCTTTATTTTACTATCCAACCACCCATTCAAACTCTCCACCTGCTCTAAAGTCCTCACTGTAGCCGTACCACCTTCAGATATACGAGCATTCATAGAAGCACGGTTGTCTAGTAGGGCTACTACACCTTCACCTATACGTCCATCTATACTTTGTAAATCTTCTAAGCTAAGTTCTGAGATGTCTAAGCCTTTTTTTTCAGCTAAGTTTACTGCGTCCCCTGTGATATGGTAGGCATCACGGAAGGGAAGGTTTGCAACTTTTACGAGGTAGTCGGCTAAATCAGTTGCCGACAAGTGTCCTATCATACATGCTTTTTCCATTTGATTTACATTTACAGTCATATCTGCTATCATTTCTTCTAATACTTGTAGAGAAAGTGTAGCCGTTCTTACAGAATCAAATACACCTTCTTTATCCTCTTGCATATCTTTATTATACGCAAGTGGTAGCCCTTTCATGACAGTAAGAAGTGCCACAAGGTTACCATTGACACGTCCTGTTTTTCCACGGAGTAGTTCAGGAATATCAGGATTTTTCTTTTGTGGCATGATGGAGCTTCCTGTAGCATGTCTGTCACTAAGTGTCACCCATCCAAACTCACTAGCAGACCATAAGATAAGCTCTTCACTTAGACGGCTGATATGCATCATCATGGTGCTAATGTTAAAGAGTATCTCCAAAGCAAAATCACGGTCACTTACTGTGTCGAGACAATTCAGCGTAGGTGCTGTAAACCCTAGTTTATCTGAGGTAATCTGACGAGATATATTGTGAGGTGTACCTGCTAAAGCAGCACAACCAATAGGAGAATAGTTATTACGTTCATACGAACTCATAAAACGCTCATAATCACGCTTGAACATACTTGCATACGCCATCATATGATAACCGAAGTTTATAGGCTGTGCATGTTGTAAATGTGTCATACCAGGAAGCATAACTTCTGCATTTTTTTCTGCTACTTTAATCAACGTTACTATATTTTCTAAAAGTAACCCAGATATTGCTTTTGTGTTATTTTGTACATAGAGTCTAAAGTCAAGTGCTACTTGGTCATTACGGCTACGTGCTGTATGTAATCGTTTACCAGCATCGCCTACTTTTTGTGTGAGTCTTCCCTCTATAGCCATGTGAATATCTTCATCATCACCATCAAGAAGAAAGATACCAGATTCTACTTCATCAAGTATCTCTGCTAAACCTCTTTGTATTTGCTCATAATCTTCTTTAGAGATAATACCTTGTTCACAAAGCATATACGCATGTGCTTGTGAACCTTCTATATCTTCTTTATAGAGTATTTTATCAAAGGGGAGTGAGTTGTTAAGGTCTTGAAGTAAAGCCGAACTTTTTTGTGAGATTCTAGCTGATGCAATTTTTTGAGACATGAAAATTCCTATAATAAGTATTAGATGTATTTTATCGTAATGTATGTTTAATTAGCTTTGAAAAAAGAAGAGAAGAAAAATATAAAAAAGAATAATGAGTAAAAAATAAATAAAAAGATTAAATAAAAAAGTGAATAGATTGTTAAAAACAAGAGGGGATATAAGTAGTGTTAAAAACCTCAAAGTGGCAGCGACCTACATTTCCACAGACGTAGCCTGCAGTATTATCGGCGATGGGAGGCTTGACTTCCAGGTTCGGAATGGAGCTGGGTATGACCCTCCCTCTAGCCCCACCACTAAGAGAG
>Ga0256838_1000061_pt1 | contig 81311 bp, 51 predicted proteins | sample 4571419metaG_FD_185978 | JGI IMG/M metagenome (GOLD analysis project Ga0256838, IMG submission 185978) | Hydrothermal vent microbial communities from Guaymas Basin, Mexico - 4571-419 | ecosystem: Environmental > Aquatic > Marine > Hydrothermal vents | place: Mexico: Guaymas Basin | collected... | reverse complement strand
GTTTTTGATTTAATGCAGATAATTTAACTTTACAAGATTTAAAGAATATACCAAAAGATACATTATTTTCTTATAATGTTAGATTTATACCTATAGATTATAGTAATTTTTGGTTATTATTAAATGGCAATTTAAATATACTATTAGATAGTATAAAACATGCTAGTCAAGTAGATAAATCAACTGTTATTAATATTAGTCATAATATATTGTCTTTTTATTTAAATTGATATAATTTAGGTAATTATTCAAAATATGATAATATAAATCTTCATTTTATACCATTAGGTGGTTGATATATAACCAAGGTTAATTGACATCGGTTTTTCCATTTTTATACTTTTGTACCTACTAGACTTTTGCCTTCACCTTTTGTTTGAAAATTTGCTAATATTGATGCTAATCGTTATAATTATACTAATGATGATATGTGATGGTTTATGAATAAAGATGATTTTCATAATCAACAAATAAAACCAGATACATTTATGTGTCATCGGTCTAGTATTTATAATAGTGATCAAACAAAAGATTATAAATATAATCTATTAAAAAAGGATATAGTAGCAACTGATAATCCTAACTTAATCGCTTTAATTAAAAAGTGATATTTTGCTAAAGATATTTTACGTGCTACAAAATTTAATTATAAAAATAATCACTATGTTTATTGAATTTGAAATCCTGTTCGATTTTCTGGTATTTTAGTATTTACATATAAATTGCCTGATAATTGTTTAAATGATGAACTTTTAAACAAATACATAGTTGATCGACATTCTTCAGATAATCTTATATATCATATACGGAAATGTGGTATAAATAGTTATTTCTTTGATTTTAAAAATGATAATATACATCATTATACTATATGAAGTGGTGCATATACAGGTTCACTATTTCAAACAGCTAATATAACTTTTCGGGACAATTTTGATTTAGGTGATGAAGGATTTGATTATAAAGAAACAAAGAAAAAACTATTAGAATTAAATAAAAAACTATATAATTTACGGAAAAAATTAAAAACAAAAGCTACTGAAGATGATTATATTAAATTTATTGATTATTATATGACTTATTGATATTATGTAGCAAGGTTTTTAGCTAATTTAAATACTGGTAGGAAAGGAATAAAAGCTAATTGTAAAATTAAACCAAAATATATTATTCATCCATATCCTTATAAATTTTTAAAAGCAAAAAGAACAACACCAGTTATAGATAGAATTTATCATAAATTTAAGGATATAAAAAGATGGTATAAAACTATTATTGAACAAGAATTTCAAAAAAATCTTGAACCTTGGTATACTATTGAAGAAGATTTTCAAACTAAAAAGTATTGATTAGCTATTATAGATCGGGATAAAATGATAGATATTAATTCTTATAAAAAATATGTTAAAAATTTACCTTGACCAACAAATGTTAAAGAAATCACTTTCTTTAATTATAGCAATAAATTCTATGCTGATATAAAATATTTAAATAAATATAATATACCACATAATAACAAACTTGATAATGGTATTGTTCCAACTTCTTGGATAGTACCTACTATTATACCTACATTAGATATTTATGAAAAATTAAATCAATATAAAATTATTCCAGAAATTGCTGTTTATTATCGGTGACAATACAAAAATAAATAAAAAACTGGTAGCTATATAGCTACCAGTTTTTATTTTAGAATTATTTAAATAAATTTTAAAACTAGAACTTTTTAAACTTTAATACAATTTTCTTATATGGTGATACTTTTATTTTTTCACCTGTTTTAGGATTTCTAGCAGTTCTTTCTTTTACTTTTTTAATTTCATATAAATAATATATTAATAATAATTATCTATAACTTTTAACTTTATATATAACTTTTCCCCAGGTTTTACTATTATTGTTGGAAATTTTAGTAAATTATCACCTGTTTTCATTAGATATTTAAATGTTGTTCTATAATCTATTGTTCAATTTTTATCATATTTTAAAAAACTTACTATCCAATATTGTCTATTATTTGCTTGTACTAATAATTCATTAATTTTTTTATCTTTATCAGAATTATTTATAAATTTATATATTACAAAATCACCTGGTTCAGATAATTTACAAGTGCTATCTTTACATTTGACAAGTTTATAATCTATATTAAAATTATAAGTTAAATGTTTTTTTCATAAATCTTTATAATTTACAAATTTTATCATGATGTCATTATAACTAGGATTATCAGTATTTATTTTTATTTCATCTTGTCAAGTTATAAAGAAAATTTCATTAGAATTATTGTCTAATATTAATTTATTATTTTTAATCAATCAAGTATTTATAACTTCTGGTTTATTATCAATTAATTCTTTATTTTTTAAAATATTTATAATTTCAAAAATAGAAACATTACTAAAATAAAATCCAGTAAATATTAATAGAAAAAACATTAAACTTAATATAAAATAACCAAACATTTTATTTTATTTTTTTAAATATATAAATTTATTTTTAAATGGTAAATCTAATAAATCAAATAATGGATCTTTAATTATTCTAACAGAAGGTATTACAGTTTTTGACAAAGGATCATAATTATTAACTGCGATTTTTTTTCTATTATTTATTATTTTTCAAGATACATAAACATATCCTTTAATAGTTAAAGGAATCATACTATCTTCGACAATAATATCACCATTTACAATTAAATTAGCATCTATTTCTGAAACATTTTTTCCTATATATAAATTACCATTAACAAATAAAGTTAAATTATCAGCATTTATATTTTCTGTTGTAACTTTTATTTTGTTATTTTTAGGCTTAATATCAGTAGTTAAATAAACATTCAAAGAAGTATTAGTTAGATCTTCTAAATCATAAGTAAAAAATATTCATCATTTATTTTGATAATATAACGTATTACTATTATTAGCACCTATATAAATATCATTATCAAAAGTACTTCTATTATAAATATATAAAACAAATTTATCATTATCAAAAGTGATTAATCAATTATTATTAAATTCTGTTATAATATTTTCATCAATATATTTTTGATTTAAATCAGAATCAGATAATAATCTATAAAATAATGGTTTATATCATTCTTTACATAATCAATTATCGGGCAAATAAAATTCATCGGTTAAATATCAATTAATAGTTTTATAACAATAAATTAATGGTATAATATAGTTATAATTATAACTAACTTTATATGTTGATTTTAAATTATTATCTTCATTAGTAATATCACTACCAAATACTTCTTTATTAGTATCATTTATTCAAATATAATTTTTTGTTTGTCATTTATTAATATAATAACCACCTATATATTGTGTCCAACCCTTAGCAAAAATTAATGGTTGATATATAAATTCAACTTGTTTATCTTCAAAATGTACATTTTCTTTATACCGATTTTTAAATACAATTTGTTGTTCAGAATTTCAACTTATAGTTCATCCAGTGATCACACTTTCTTGCTTATAACTGTAAGGTATACTTTTTCCTGTAAATCAATGTAATTCATAGTATGGTCAAGAACAATCATCATAAGGTGGCGGAATCATTTTAAAATAATCTTGAATTGAATTATAATAATTACTAATTCATCCTTTATAAATTCAATATCAATCTAAATTTGTTCTTGTTTCATCAACAAATTTTTGTGTAATATCAATTGTATAAGAACCATCATCATCTGAACAAATAAGTGTTACATGTTTAGATGCATTTTCTTTTTCACTAGTATCAACAGTTCTATAAATTATTTTATCATAATTAAGTTGTCCTTTACATATAATAGCTGTATTATCTAAAAGTTTTTGTCCTGTTTTTTCCAAAGAATTATTATATATATTAACAAGCCTTTTGATTTTAACAGGTAACCATAGTTCTATAAAAGGATTTTCGATATAAGTTTTATAATAACTATAATATATAGGATTAAATACACCATCAAAAAATGCATATGAATTTTTATCTTTTAAATAATACAATAAAATATCTGAATCTTTCTTCATAGCAACTACATATCAAGCTTTTTTATTATTATAATCAGTTGTATTTTGAATATCATAAACTTTATCTGTTTTTATAATAGGCGATTTATATTTATCCGTTTCATCTAAACCTATTAAATCAGTTGATAAATATAAATATATCTTTAAATCCATTCAATAATAACAAGTAGGTGCATTAGATAAGTTTGGTCCTGCTTGTTGTGTTACTATTGATTTGTCATAATAATCAACATTACTTGAATAATAGTATTTATTATCATTTATATTATTATAAGTACACTTTTGTTTAGTTGTATCATATATTCATTTTTTAATTGTAGCTTCTATTTTAAATCAATTTAATCTTTGTTCTTTGCCTTCTATTAATATAATTTCTTTGTTTTTTAATTTTTCATAAATTTCATACGGATTTATATATATATAATATGGTAGTTTAATATTGCTTATAAAAGTAACTTTATGATATTCACCAATAGCAGAACCTTTAAAACCTTTATTTTTCCATACAGGTTTTCCAGTTTCAGGTATTAATGTACTATTTGTATATTTATAAGAATATACACCTAAATTTTTATCTAAATCATTATATTCGGTTTTATAAAATTTAACATATAAATATCAATCTTTTATTGTATATATATTAGTATTTTTATTATTTAAATAATCTTCTAGATCAAAAGGTTTAATATCTTTATTATCTTCAACTACATAACAAGATATCCAATCTTTGTCATTATCATTTAATTGTTCTTTGTTATATAATTCGATATTATAATTTAAAGAATTTAAACTACAATTTTTTTCTTCTGTTCAATCTTCATATAAAACATTATAATATCCGTTAATTAATTCATTGTTAATATTTCTATTATATATAACATTTTTAATTAATAATTTAGTATCTATTTTATTTACTTCATCTTTACTACCATATCATTTTATTGTTTGATTAGGTTTTAAATAATAAATCTTATCTTTTATAGGTGTATTGTAAGATATAGGTTTTAAAACATTATTATTATATTTAATAACATAATCTATTATTTTAGCATCTTTATCAGATTTATTTTCACAAATTAATTGATAAGTTATAGGATATTTTCAAAGTAAATCATTTTGTAATTTAATATCAGTTGTATTTGGATTAACTGGTTTTAGATAACATTTAACTTTACAATTATTTATATCTTCTTTTCAAACAAATTTTAAATCTAAAGTATTGCTTGTATATTTATTTCAATTTTCATCATTATAATAAAATCTAAATTTTATACCTGTTTCTTTTATATTATTTAAATCTTCAATATTTAAATTAACAATTTTATATTGTCCTTTATTTATTGTATAGTTAATTGTATTATTATTCTTAGTATTAACATTATTTCAATCTAAATTACCATTTTCTTTAATTCATATATTATTAATAAAATCTATATTAGTTATATTTATAACATTACAATTATTATTATTATTAGCATATAAAATTAATTTCAAATTATGCTTTCAATTTAAATATTTTTCGTCAGAATTTGTTATATTACCTACATAATTTATACCATTTATTATAATTGAATTAATATTAGTATAAAATCAATTTTTAATTGATTTATCTGTTGGATTGTGTTCATCTTCTAAAACAACATTTAATTGACATTTTTTACTTTTAATATCTTTTAAAGGTATAGTTGTAAATAAGAAATTATGAAGAACTGTTGGTTGATATCCATATATATAATCATAATTATTAAATTCTGTATCATCAAATTGATACGTAAAATAAGATTTTAACATTTTTTTTGTTCAAAAACTTTTATTATAATTTTCTAAATTAATATTTTCACCATAAATTAAATAATTAGTTACTATTTTTATAGGTAAAGCTAATAATTGTCAATTATCGTCAAAAATCCAATTATATATATTATGATAATCTTTTTCATTTTTATCAGTATCTTCTTTCCAAAAAGTATAAATATCTTTAGTATAAATATTATCATTATCATTTTTATAATCTAAGAATTTTTTTGTTTTTTTCTTATCTTTAATCCAATCACCATCATTATCTAATAAGAAAACTAATAATTTTTTATTTTCTGGCTGTTTTATTTTTATATTATCTGTATTAAAATTAACATTATAAATTATAAAATTAATACTGAATAAAAATCTAAATTTTAATAAACTTTTAGCTAAGTCATCTATATTAGTAATACTGTTTTTATTTTCATATGATTCTATAAATCCACTATCATAAAATTTATATTCTATATTTATTTTATTTCAGTTATATATAGAATTTTTATTACTTACATAAACATTTTCATTGCTATTATAAAACATATCTACATCAATGTCATATCAAGTTCAAGCTATATTAAATACACTTCTAGGTTTTAATACTTTAATTTTATTATTCTTTTTAAAGGTAATATTTTTTACATTATTTGAATAAAGTTTTAAAAGTGGTAATAAAGTTAAATCTTTATTACTTGGATCTGAATATACTAACAATCAATCAGTATTTTCATTTTTAAGAATTCAATCCACTATTTTTACATAGTTATTTAATAAGACAAATTTTATTATAAGATAATTTAATTTTTTATTATTAACTTCTTGTCAAAATAAATCAGATATTGTTAACACATAAGGTAATAATATTGTTTTATTAAAATTATCTAACAAAGGTATTCAAACAACAAATAAATAAACATTATCTTTTCAAACTATTTCTTTTAATTTTTCATAGCCTAAACTATTAGTTGTTTTCAAATAATCAGGTGTATATAAAGCAAATATATATTTTCCTGGTTGTAATAAAACTTCTTTTCATGTTTTCAAATTTTCTAATTCAATATTTATAACGACTTGATTTAAATAGTCTGTTAAATATTTTTTAACTACTTTTGTAAATATTTTTTCAAAATTATTAACATTAATTTTATTTAATAGATTTCAATCTATTCTATTTTTTAAAAAATTATTAATATCTTGATTATTAAATTTTTCAATAATACCTGTATAATCCCGTATATAATCCGTTGAATCTTTACCAAAGAATAGATTAATTAATTGATATCATAAATATTCGGTATTTAAACTTGTTAATAACAAATAGTATTGATTGTTATTTTGCAATTTTTCAACTTTAGAAAAATTAATTTTATCAATAAAATCAATGTAAACTTTTGGTTTAACTTTTATATTAATCTTATAACTATCATTTTCTGAAAAATTTTGTAAATTAAATACACTATTGTAATTATAATATATACCATTTCTATAATTATTATCAAAAACAACAAATTGTAATTTTTTAATATTATTAATATTAGCAGGTACAAAATTTAAAATTTTTTCTACAACATAATTTGAAAGTTCTTTATAATATATCTTTTTATCATTATTATTTTTAAAATTTAAAAATATCTTATTATTTAATAAATTAATAAAATCACCTACATCCATTGTTTTCGATATTAACAATTTTTCATTATTTTTAGCAATAGATATATATATATCCAAAGGTAAGTAGTAAATTTTATTAGTTGCATCTTCACAAATTATTCATTTTTCAATTCATATTTTTAATGGTAAAATATAAGATTTATTGTTTACTTCAAATATTTTATAAACTGTTATAAGATTCTTATTATTATATAAACTACAATTAACTAAATTTAAATTAGTAATTTTATTTATATCAAGAATATGATTTTCAATTAAATCTTTATATTTTTTTTCATAAGTACTAGTTGAACATAGAAAATCATTAGAAAAATTTTCTGAATTACAATATTGTTCCAATGTATTATTAGTATTAGGATTATTTAAAAATTTATATAATTTATTTTTTGATATATAAAAATTATCATTAATTTCTACTAAATATTTATCAATTTTACTTAGAAAATTATTAAATTCAATTTCGTTATTAAAACTTAATATAGGAAGATTTGATGATTTAGTAACTATTTTATACTTTGAAGAACTTATATTTTTTAAAGTAAATCAATTAGCATAGTTATTTAAACTAATAAAATGATTAAATACACCATTACTTGCATCCTTTGTAGATACAGCCATTAGGTTTTTAGTATTTAGAAAAGGAACTTCAATTTCTTGATAATGTCAAGATTTATCATAACTATCATATGGTAAAGTTTTTAAAATTAGAAATGGATTATAATGGATTATAATATCTTCATCAAGTGTATTTTTTATATTTTTTTGTAAAATTTCTAAACTATTCTTAAAATCAATTGATGGTATTTTAACTTCATTATTTCAATTAAAATATTGAATACCTAAATTAGAATTATTAACTTTAAAATTAATATAATTATTTAAATCAAAACTTTTCTGATTAGCTTTCACAGGCATAAATAAAGGCCAATATTTTCATAAACCATAGAAGAATATACCAATTTGTGACCAATCTTTATCACTATCTAAGTCATGTTCTTTAAAAATAATCTTTAAATTAACATTTGATTCATTTATTAAATCATTATAAATTTTATTTTTTATACCATTAACAGTTGTTATATTAAAAGGATCTGATAATATAAAATCATCTAATCTATTTAAACTATATAACCAATCTAAATTTACTGAATTAGGTGATATATTTTCTGTTTTGTGATTAAAAACTATATGTGTATTAATAAAACTTAAATATTTATCCATATAATCTTTTAGTTTATCAAAGGATATATTTTGTATGTTTATATAACCAAAAGCAAAATATTTTTTATAAAAATTTGAATCTTTTGATAAATATCTATTTATAAATGTAGGTAAAAAGTTATCAAATATAAATTCTTTTTCATTTTCTTGTAAATTATCAACATTAAATATAAATAAATTATCTAAATCATTTAAACTATTATAAGCTGATATGTTTAATAATTTAAATTTTCAATAACTAATTTCTTTTGGTTTTAATTTGTAAACAATATTTTTACCTGGAAATCTAAAAATACTATCATAAAAATTGAACAAAATATCATGACTAATTAAGTTTTTATTTGACACAAAAAAGTTATCTGTAATAAAATCTGTTAATAATATTGCTATATTTTTTATATTTTTATATGATTTTGGAACATATTTATTATTTTCGTAATTATAAAAATCATTTACAGGATTATTTATTATAATATTATTTGTTCATTCTTTATGACCAAACATAAAATATGGATATCAATATAATTCAGTATGTTCTTCATTAGTATCTTTTGATATTAATGTCAAATTTTCATTATTATCAATATCATTATTATTATAAATATTTTTTTCTATAAATAATTTATTATTTTTTATAACTGGTCAAGCTTTGAATTGTAAGATATTTGCTGGTATTTCCAATGTATCACCATTATCTGATAATAAATATATCTTTTTTAAATTTGAAATATCAATATTTCCAAAATTTATATTAAAAAATATAGCATCAGACCAAAAACTTCAACTTATTTTTTTGGTAAACAATAAATAATTAAATTTTATTTTTGTATATTTTTTGCCATCAATATTAATTGGTTTAGGTAAATTAACTTCTATTGATTGAAGATTATTTATTTCACTATCCTGTATATTTTCCACCTTTTTTAACCACCATTTTCAAATAGCTGGTGCTATAAAAATTTTTATAGCATTTTTCTTGTTATCTATTTCATATTTTATATGTGACAATTTAGTTTTTAAAGTATTTTTAAATCAACTATTATTAGATCTTGATAAAGGAAATAAACCATTAATACCTACATTAGTATAAGGAATTCATAACCAATTAAAAGAAATAATATCTGTATTATCATCAATTAATAAATTAAAATTCATACTATAAGGTAAAGAAGAAGATGTATCAGAAGTTTTTAATACCCAATAAAGTGGTTTTATATCAGATAAAGTTAAAGCATTAGGTAATTTATTAATAGAATTATTTGTAATTTCTAAAAATCTAGTTTGTGAATTATAATCAATATTATCTATACCAGTAAATAGATAAAAATCATTTTTTATATTATTAACATTTTTATTTCATCTATCTAAAATTGTTTTAGATTTAGCTTGTTCAAAAAAATCTTTCCATTTATTTATGTAATTACTATTTGGAACATAAGGTATTATTAATAATCAATTAGGTAATAATCAAAAACTATATCTACTAGGTATTTCCTTAATATAGTAGTGTTTATTGGTATTTTTCTTATTATAAAAAAATCAATCAAAATAAATACCATTTTTATATAAATTTACAAAATCACCATTTGTCATTTTTTCTATTGTACCATCAGTTTCTTTATATAATGGTCTTACTAAAATACCATAGTTATAATATGGTGTTAATCAACTAGATATACCTATACCTTTAGTAAAAAGTACAGATACATTAACATCTTTATCAATATCTATATATTCAGCACGATTTAATCATCAATATAATTGTGAATAATATAATCAATTTAAAAAATAGATTTTATTAATATTATTTAAAAGATTACTATCATACCAATATAAATGTAAGTCATTTAACATAAAAAATGGATTTCATTTGTTAATTGCATTTTTAATTTTATTTTTAATATTTTCATCTTCTGTATCTATGTCGTATGTTAATGTATGATTAGTAAAACTAGTATTTAAATTATATCTATCTAATAATCAGGATAAAAAGTTTTTATCTATTATTTTTTGTTTATTTATTATATTTTCGATATTGACTTTCGCTTCTTTATTTAATAATGGATAAAATATATATCTACTAAAAGTAGCACTTATATCATTATTATTATCAATATTTATAACTTGTCAATCTTTTATTTTCCAATTATCTTTTATATAATTTAAATTATAAAACAAATATTTATAATTAAAACCAAAAACTAATGAAAAAATAAATAAAAATACTAAAAAAATTTTTTTCATAATCATTATTTATTTAGTATTTAAATATTTATAAAATAAGTTTTTAGAAATTATATAAAATTTGATTTGTTATTTTATATATATCTAAAGTTTTTAAGAAATAAATTCAGAATTGTTTATATAATAAATTCCAATATTTCACATAATGTTGTTTTATAATATCTTCTTTTAAATTATAATCTTTTAACATAAATTTATTTCTTTTATTATATAAAAAACTTTCAAAGACAATTAAATTATCATAATATTGATCATTATATACAGTTAATTCAAAAGGATACAATGGTAAGTAGTATCTGCTATTAATTTTAATATTTTCTATAAAAGTTTTATCTTTATCTTGTAATAAAAACTTAAACTTACTTTTAATTAAATGTAATATATTTGAATAAAGTCTTAAATTATTTATCATAAAATCTTTATGAAAAGCTATTGGTAGAAAATTTACATATGATACTTTATTTTTAAAATAATTCAAATCTTGTATAATTATTCATTCATTCAAATTTTTATTTGTTAACATATAATTAATTACCAAATTAAAATCTTTTAGAAACAATCTAACAAAATTATTGTGTATCTGATCAAAAATAGATTTATTAATATTTCTAACTTCAATAAACCAAGATTGTTTAGCTAAAGTTGTTATAATAAATAAATTTTCCTTATTTTTAATATTTTGTATTAAAAATTTTACAAACTTTTCATTAGTTAAATTAGTATTTATAAAAAAATGAATATTTTTATAATTATTAATTATATCAACTATCTGTCACCAAACTTTATTATTTAAACTTATTTCTGCACCAAAAAATCTAATATTTTTTGGCTTGATTTTTTCTATTATTTGTGTATTTATATATATGTCTTCATCAATACCTTTTGTAAAATAACAATAAGGACACTTTAAATTACAATTTAAACTTGTTATGTAAATCATAAAAAATATATTAAAATAAAAATAAATTATTTACTTAATAATAATATACTTTATGAATAAAAATCTAAAAATAATTATATTAATTTTAATTATATTATTTTTAATGCTAATACTATTCGTTTTTTTCTATAAAAAAAACACAAAACTAAATAAAAATAATAATATTTCTAATAAAGAACAACAGATAAATATACAAAAAGAAAAAAATAAACAAATAAAATTTGAAGATAGTACAGATTTTGTACCTGTTAAAGACTTACCAAAGATTAAATAAAGGTGTAAAGAAGTATATATTATTTAATGATATTTATATTTTTATATTTATAATATAATAAAACAAATATGGAAAAATTTGAAATAAAAGAACCTGTGAAAAACACTAAACTAACTATTGCTTTATTGCCTATTGATAAAATAGTGATACCTTTTATACAGCGTGATCGATCTAAAAAATTATCACAAAAAATTAAAAATTCAATAGAAAAAGTTGGATTTATAGATCCTATTTTAGTAGTTCCTTCCGAACAAGAAGGTCTTTATGAAGTTATTGATGGGCAACATAGATTTGTAGCTTTGCAAGAATTATGATATCAAGAAATACCAGCTATAATAGTAGATAAAAAATATAAAGATTATATTTTATTATTTAATATAGAAAAAACAAGTAATTTAAAAGATAAAGCACATCAAGTATATAATTTATATCAATATTATAAACAGCAAAAAGAATTTACAGAAGAAGATTTAGTAGATATATTTGAAATGCCATATTATATAACTATTGGATATATTTTAGAATATTTTAAATTAGATAAATTTCCAGGTTATGCTTGGGAAAATATTTTAAAAAGAATAGATCAATTTTTACCAGAAAAATTAGAAAAAGCAGAAGAAGAAAGAATTAAAAGGGCCAAAAAATTGATAGAAGTTAATGAAGTATTAGAAAATAAGTTTAAAAATGAAAATTTAAAAAATGCTTTACAAAAAGAAACAATAGTAAGAAAAGCTTGGCAAGAAGTTTATTGACCTAGGGTAAGAATAATTGAAGATGATTATTATACAGCTTTAGAAAAAATAAAACAAGCAATACCAAATATTGTAATATCAGAAGAAGAAGTATAATAAAATTATTTATTTAAAATAATAAAAATAAAAAGCGTGGATAATATCCACGCTTTTTTTATTTTAATACATAAATAGTACCTGGTGTCTTTATAACTGCTTTTAATATCGTTACAGATGGCTGTATATATATATCTTTAGTATTTATAATTCATAATATATCTTGTTTATCATTAATATTATATTTTTCTACATTTGCTTGTATATCTACATTACCATTTACAAATAAAGTTGTATATCATTTATATTTTAATTGTCAATCTATTACTAAATCACTGTCAAATTCTAAGACACGATTTCTTATAAAACCACAATCACCATGTAAGTGGTATTTATTATCAATATAATTTAATGTACATATATTAGTTCAAATAGTTTTAATGTAATTTTGATAATTATCAATTGTTATTTTTATTATTTTAGTGTTTTTAAATAGCTTTTTAATATCTATTGTTCCATCTTCTTTTTTAGGAATATTAACTTTTATAATTTTATCTGAAATTATCTTTTTATTAGTTAATACACTAATACTTTGTAAATTCTTTACATTAGGGTCATTAGAAATCAAAACATCAGAAACATTAATATCACCAGCAGAAGTAATTTTTCATACTTTTAATACATCAGTACTAATACCACCTTTAAGTCAAGCAAGATTATATTTTCTTTCATTGTAATTATTTGCTTGATCATATCATCAAATAGTAAACCATAATTGACCTTGTTCATCAAACATATCAGTAGTTATTGTAACATTTTTGATAGTATAAGTATATACCTTAGTAGAAGAATCATAAACCTTTGTAATACTATAACTAGAAAGTAAATCAACTTTTCCAATTGTAGCCTTTGTAATATCTACATATTCAGTAGTTTGCCATTGTAAGTCTACAATATCACCAATTTTAGGTGCAGTATTACTTGATTTTATATTAAAGAAAATTGGTTTAACTGTATCAATTTTATAAGGCTTTCTATATACAACACGTTGAACAGATATATACTGTCAAGTTTCTGGATCTTTAATATAATCAGTAATAGTTCACAATCCTAAAACACGAATTTCTGATGGTCAATATTCAGTTTCATAAATAACAACAGGATAAAATCTTCAAGTTTTATTCTTTAATGTTTGCAATTTTATATTAGGTTTGTATACAAAAAATCAATTATTTTTCAAATCATCTAAAGTATAAATAACAATTTCTGGCAAAGCCTTAAATCCATTTCTATCATATTTTATATAATCCCAACCAGGACTATTTTGATTTGTTAATATATCTTCTTCTTTAACAAAACCTATCCAATATCTAATTGGTTTATTTTGTAACTGAATATTTAAATCTTTTTTAATTAATTTTTCCATATTAAATTTCAATCAATAAACATCAAATTTTTTATTAAAGACATATTCATCTAAACTTTCATCATAAAACATTAACGGTTCTATCTTGTTTTCATCAGTTTCATGCTTCAAATTTAGTTCTTTAATATTACACCAAGGATTAGTATCAAAATGTATTGTTTGTCAATTAAATAAAATATCGTTACCAGATCAACAATCATCAACAGTCGGAAACATTTTTCATTTTACCAATGGTATAATATTTAATCATTGATATAGTACTTTATCAAATTTTATAGTAGGACTAGCTATATAAACTATTTCATTACCAGAATCTTTATTAATTAATTTAATTTCAGGTAATGGTAATATTGTAATTATAGAAGTTGAAACATCAGAAGCCTTACCAATAAAGATAATTTTATTTTGATAATAAGCAAAATCACCATTAACTATATTATATGTATTATTTCGTTGCTTTTCAAAAGATAACTGATAATTTTTATTTAATAAATCTATATAATACCATTTAAAAATATTATTTTTATCAAATCATATTGCTAAAATATGATCGTTATCTATTGATTTAATAATATCGAAAGCAACTAATGTTTCATCAAATCATTTGATTTTTTTTCAATCTATATATAATCAATCATCTTTAATATAATAAATAATATACGATCATCTAAAAAGATTATAGTAAATTAAATTTGGAATATTACCAAGAAAAGTAGTATTTTTATAATAACTACCATCATCTGTAACATACCAATAATTACCTATTCAATCATAGGTTATAGATATAATATTTTTTGGTAAACTTATAAATTGTTTAGTATCTGGATAAATTTTATAAACATTTTTACCATTAGCTAATAAAATTGTTTTTTGTATTTCTAAATCAGTATTTCTATAAGTTTCTATTGCAAATGCTGTATTAGGCAATTTATTATCACTAGTTGTTATTTTAATTGTTCAATCACCAATAGTATTAAAATTAGCTAGAACAGTTCTATCTTTTAAGATATCAAAATTTAAATTAATTCAATCTAATATTCAGTTTACATTATTAAATCATAATCAATTTCCGCTTGTTTTATAAAATTTAACATAAAAATAAGCTATATTTTTATTTAAACCAACATCTGTTAAGTTACATTTAACTGCTGTTAATTGTTTAGATGATATGTTTGATAAATTTAAAGTTATATGATACAAATATGGATTAACATTATCTTGTTGTATATCTATAACATAACTAGAATCACATTTTAAACCAATAGGTTGTGCTTTTAAACGTTCGGAAGTCATTATGTTAGCTATATAACTTCATACAGCATTATCAGGAATTAATATAATTGGCAAAGCTTCTGCAAATGTAGGTTTAAATCTATCAATTATAAATTCAGTTTTAACATATTGCTGTTGAATACCATTTTTAAATGTATAAGCATGTACTACATATTCACCATCTGGATATCACAAATTAGGATCAATATTAAAAGTTTCTGTATGTTCCTTTCCATCACCTGTAACATCAAAAGTAAAAACTTGATATGTATCTTTTAACCGTTTAGATTTTACATATAATTTTATTTGTCAACTATCTAATGCTAGATAATCAATAGTACAATCAGTTGGTGTAGAAATTTTTGAAGGACAAGAAATATTTTTAATTATAGGTCCATTAGCATACCAGAAATTTTTTTCTGTTGTTTCACCAATAACATAAAAATTTGTTTTTGTAATATTAGTAACAGATACACCAGAAGGTAATTTTATTTCTAATTTACCTTCTTTAAATACATCAATAACTTGACTTTTTATCAATTTCGATCAATCCCATAAATTTACTAATACTTTTCTTGGTAAAAATTGATTTTCATTAGTTATATTTTTTGTATTATATAATATCCATAAAGTTTGTCCTTTATCGTAAAAAATACCAGTTTTTAAAGAAAATTTATTATTTATATCTTTAACATTATCATTTAATGGTTTAATAAAAACATTAGTAATGTAGCCAAAATTAATATAGTCCTTATAGTATTCAGGCATATCTAATACTAAATCACAGTCAGCAGTAATCCAATTTAAGCCTGATGTAGAACTAACAGTCGTATTATTTGTAGATAAAAGTATTCTGCTAACTGGTAATAGAATTTTTTTATTAATTTCTGTAAATTCTATTAAAAAATATTTTGCTTGTTTAAAATAATTAGCATCAAATAATCAACTAGGTCTATCAACATAATTAGAACCATTCCAATATTTCTTTATATTTACTTTTAATGGATAACCATAAAATTGATTAATTGACATATTAATATCTTCTAATGTAGCATCACTATAAGGATTAGTATCTGCTAACACAAAACTAAATAATAAAATTAATAATAAAAAGTAGATTTTTTTCATGTTTTTATTTATTAGTTATTTCTAAAATTTCAGTAACAATACCTTGAATATTGTTATTGTAATTTTTTATAAATTTTGCTATATCTTTAACAATATAATCATTTAAATATAAAGGTGTACCATCTTTTTTATAAAAATTTAAATTCACTTTTTGATCAGATAAATTTCTAATTATTGTAAGATAATCTTCATTGTTTAAATCCAATTTTACTTTTTTATCAGGTAAAAATATTACTATATCATTATAAATATCTTTATAACCTACAATTGAACCATCAGAATTAATAATTGGTGCTTTTATAACTTCATATAATATATTCTTTATTTTATTTTTATTATCAGAACTAGATACATCCATTCCTTCAAAGAATCAAGAACTTGATTTATCAGCTTCTACTATATCTATTGGTATATTATACTTACCTAAATGTGTTGCCATATAATCAAAATACATCATTTTATTAGAAAAATTACTAATATTAGTATCAAATACCTGTTTCATAGTCACATAGTTTATAAAATCATTTTTATCTTTTATTGATTTTATATTAATTTTCTTATAATCCTTATCAGATTTTATATCTAATGTTATTTCAAATTTTTCTTTAACTTGTTTTAATAAAGTGTCATTGATTTTATATTGATTGTTAGATATATAATATAAACCTTTTAATATTTTATTTTCTAAAATTTGTTCTACAAATTTAGTTTTAAATACATCTGTTAATATATTAGTAACTTCTGTTTTTCATTCCATTTCATTATTGGCATCAATATAATATTTTTTATATTCAATATTTTTTTCTATAACATTTTTAATTTGTTTATATAAATCATCTACTTTCTGTTTTAATTCTTTATTTACTTTCGGATCAGGAAAATTATTATCTATATATTTATACAATTCTTTCTTATAATTATCTAAGTTATCTAATATAGTATCACCTACAAAATTATACATCTTATTTAATTTTTTGTTAAATTCCTTTATCTTTTCTTGAAACAATAAATTGTTTTCAAATTCTTCAAAAGAATTTACTTTACTATTTAATAAATATGTTATATATTTTTTAGCATCTTTAAAGTAAACTATTTTAGAAATAATACTATTAATTACTGGCAATTGTGTTTTATAAGACGTTAAAGTTAAATTATTTATCAAATTTAAGGCATTAAAAATATTTTCTTTATCTTCTGATAAAGTATTTAAATCTTTTGGTAAATCTTTAAAACCTATATCATTTAATTTATCTTTCAATTTATTATATAAATCATTTACTACACTTTCTTTAACCATATTTTTTAAAATATTTATATCAGATAATATTTGTCATATATTATTATTTATATATAAAGTTAAAAGTTTATCATTTAAAATATATTGATTTTCATCAATTTCTATATCTTTTATTTGTGATATTTGATAATTTATTTTAGAAGTTAAATCATCAACGTTAATACTTGTCAAAAAAGGTTTATCAAATTTTTTATACCAATATATATAACTTGTACCATCTTTATAAATATTTATAGATATAGTATTATTAGGTATATAATATGATTTCAAATACATTACATAATTCTTATTTTTAATTTTCAATAAGTTTGTTTTATAAGTTAAATTAGTAGTATTTTGACTAACTAATTCATATCTATATACCTTATCTATTAAATCTTTAAATTCTAAATCTACAACGTTTGTTGGTTTATCAAAAATTGTTTGTTCTGTCTTACATTTTAAACCTATTACAAAAATGTTTTTATATATCATCAATTCACAAGATTTTAAAGTTCCTGAACTAGGTTTATAAAAAGATATATCTTTATTATCTTTTAATGTATTACTAGTCCAATCAAAAATTTCATTTAAAGCATTAGGATAAATTTTTAATAAACTTTTAAAATATACTTCATATATATTATTTGATAATCCTTGTTTAATTTTATTATATAAATTTGTTAAATCTGTTTTATAATCAGCACCAAATGAAGTATCTAGTAAATTTCAACATATTTCACCAGTTTTTAAACCATAAAAATACAATCATTTATCACTGTTAATTATACATTTATCTAAATCACTTCCTACACCTAATGCTTTATCAAGTTGATTTAATAAATTATTGTATATTTTATCTAATTCATCTATTGTTTTTGCTGAATATAATGCATATTTTTGATTATAAAAATACTTTTTAAAATATTCAGAAATATTGTTTTTTATAATATCTATTAAATCATTATATTTTTTATCAATATCATCATTAAGTTTATTTTTATCTTTTTTTAAATCACTTGTATCAATTGGCAAGCTATCTAAATCAATATTTTCTAACTGTTTTTTTAAACTATTATAAAATAAGGATAATCTATCAAAAGTTAAATCATTTTTATATTTAGAAAAATTATTAATTTCCTTTTTTATTTGTTCTAATTTATTTTTATATTCATTATATATTACATATGGTTTAACTTGTTTATATAAATTATCTATTTTCTTTACTAAACTTTCATAAAGTGTATTTTTATCAATACTTTTTCCTGGATTATAAACTATTTCATATTTAGTATAAATACTACTTTTTAAGGCCTTAATATTAAAATCTTTTTCAATTGTTTTTTGTAAATTTTCTAAATTATTAATATAATCATTTAAGTTAAAATCAAAATCTTTATTTCAATTTAAATAATACAATAAATCATATAGATCATATATTGGTTTTTTATAAGTTCTATAAACTACATCTTTAACATAATTAACATAACTATTTAAATCATTTATATTATCTGTATTTTTATAATCATTTATTTTTTCTATTAATTTATCAATATCATCATAAACAATAGCCCCTGGATAAATTGTTTGTTTAGTTTTTAAAATTTGTTTCAATACTGACCAATATTCATTAAAATAATTAACATCTTTAATATCATATTTTTCATATTGTGATATATTTTTTATATTGATATTCTTAATAATATCACTTTGTATATCTAAATTAGTTTTTTCATTATTAAAAGTATCTAACTTTGAATAATTTAAAAGTAAATCTATATCAGTATTTAAAAAATGCTGTAAATTACCAAATTTTTTAATATTATTTTGGATTACAGATGGTAAAGTATTTATTACATTATTAATTTCATTTAAACTATTTGCAATACAATTTTCTAATACAATGGTAACTAAATCATTATAATCATTAATAACATCACTATCTTTAACTAAATTATTTTCTTTATAAAATTTTATTAAAGTATCTAATACAGCTTTTTGTTTGTTTATAATATCATTTTTTAAGTCATTATAATACTTTAACATATTTTCATAATATTCCAAATTATTTATTAATTTTAATCAAGTTATATATTCATCTGAAGATAATTTAAGGTTCTTATAAAATTTAAAATATTGTTCATAAAAATTACTATTATAATTATCTAATGAATAAAATTTTTTATTATCAATATCAAGTCAAGAAAAATCAGCTATTGTATCTAAATCAGTTATATTATTTAAAATACTACCATTGTTTAAAAACACTTGTTTTCATTTGAAGAAATAATCAACAAATTTTATTTTATTATTATAATTAATAGTATAATCAGTTATTTCCTTTAATAAATTATTATTATTTTCTTCTGCTTTTAAATTTAATAAATACAATATTCATAAAATTTTTATTCTATTATCTGAAATTGAAGCTAAATTATCTTTCAAATTTGTTATAAAATCTTTTGAAGTATCATATAAACCATTTGTTTCTAAATAATTTTTTACAATATCTTTAACATTATTAAAGTTATTAATATCTGTTTTATATTTGTTTTTAAGATAAAATACAAACATTATTAAAGAATCTGTTGGATAAACATTTTTATAATTAACTGGATGTTGATATAATTGAATTAGAAAATCTACTGGATCATTTCAATTACTTTTTACTTGATTAATTATATTAGGTAAAGATCCATTATAAACTTTTCATTTATAACTAAAATTTAGTACAATTGTAGTTGATAATTTATTTTTTAGAATATAATTCAATAGTTTTTCATCATTTTCAAAAATTAGATCCTTAAACATAACTAAATTAGCAAAACTTAAATAAGGAAAACTATGATTTTCACAAATATAATTCCATAAAGTTACATAAATAGGTTGATTAATATTATATGATAAAGTTTTATAAAAATAACTAGTTAAATATCAAGATTGTCCATAGTAAAAATAATATTTTTTAATTTTATCAGTAGATAAATCGTAAACATCATTTAAGAAAGAAAGATACCAGTTGTCTAAATTTCATAAGAAAGTAGGTAAGTTTTTAAAATTTATTCAGTTCACTTTAATATTTATTACATCTGTATTTTTCAATTTATACAAAATATCTATTAATTTAGCATAATTTATTAAATTATATCAATTTATTACATTTTTAATCTGTTGATTATTTAAATATTTTTTTTCTAAATTAACTTTATAATTTATAACGTCATCAACAGACGATAAATCAGATGTTTTATCTGTTACAACATAATAATCTACCTTATCTAAATTTTTATTAACATCAATATTTTCAGCAGTGGTAAGATTATACATATAATTTTTTGTATACAATGGCAATTCTTTCATTATTTTTATTTTTTGTTCTTTTATGGCTTTTGTATACAATTTTATCTTATCATTAATAAAGGATAACAAACTATTATAAAAATCAAATACTTTACTATTTTTTTCTAAATTCTTTTTTAAATTTTTATAATAGATTATATATTCATCTAAATCTATATTGTTAGCTAACAAATAAGACTTAATATAAAATTCTAATAATTTGTTTATATAGTCATTTGCTTCGTAAATATTATTTAATTGTGTCTTATATTTAAAATAATTAGATAAATTTAATATTTCATAAACTTTCTTATCTTTTACTAAATTGCTTGTTTGTAAATTTTTTATATCTTTTAATTTCTTGTAAAAATCCTTTTTAAAATTATTTAAAATATAATCTACATTGTTAGTTATACCTTCTTCTAAATAATCAATTCCAATTAAACATTTATCAAACTTCAGATATAAATAATCTAAGTTAGGTATAAAATAATTAAAATTTCAACATTTCTTTAAATCAAATTTATTATTCAAATCAAAAGTTATAGTATCATCAATAGAAAAATCCGGATTAATATAATGATAAGATACTATGCCATTTTTATATTTTACAGTTGTTGTTCAAAATTGTAATGTTTTATTATCAATGGTTATAAAATGTTCTGGATTTATTATATCAGAAATATAAGTTTGACCTTTAATATTAATTAAAATACGATTAGTAGCAAAACCATAAGTACTATTATAAATGTTTGTAACCTTTATAAATTTTATATTATTTATGTTATCTACTACCAAATTAGTTTCTTTAATATCACCAAATTGATCAATATAAATTTTTTTATTATTTTTATTATAAATTATTTTATACGTATCATCAAAATATAAAACTAATAGATTTGAATTATTCTTATAAAAATCACTTGTAAAATCAGTAGCATCAACTATATTATATTTAAAATTTGATAAATCAAAAGATACTTCTGAAACTTTATCAGGATAATATAAATAGATTTTATTTGTTATTAACATATGATCAAATCATTTTTCAACTTTTATTTTATATTTTTGAACATTTTTATTAAACGGATCAATTATTTTTATATATAAATCAACTGGATCTTTTATTTCTGTTTCTGTTTTTAGTTCTATATAATCAGTTAATATTTTTTGATATACTAAATATATTCTATATCAATCATCGAAATAATAATTACTATCTATGTTATATTTTCAAAGTTTTTGATTTAAATAGTTATAATAATTATTATTGTTATCTTTAAAATAGTTTACATAAAAATTATATTGTTTGTTTGAATCTAAATCAATTTTAAAAATATTATTAAAAGGAATTTTGTATTTAAAATTAAAAGCAAATATAAAACTAAAATTTAATATTAGAAAATAGAAAAGAAATTTTTTCATGTCTTTACTTATTTAAAGAATAATAAAATAAAAATAAATATAAAATTTAAAAAATAAGTAAAGGAATAGAATAATGTATCTATTAATATTAGAAATTTTTATGGTTTTGTCTATTTTGACACTTTATATTAACAATCTTTTTAGTTGATTAAATATAAATAATAAATATATTAATATCTTGATAGAAAAAAATTATTGAAATATATATAAAAAATATTTATACAATATGTATGAAGATAGTTTTGATAATAACGAATTTAAAAAACAATTAGGTATTAATACAATTGATTGTAATTCAAAGGATAATGATTGAAATTGAACTACAAATGATCCAATAGATGGTTGTATGATAAATTTTTATAAAGACGATAATAAATTATATAAATATCAATGACATTTATGTAGTAATTATATTATATGTAAAAATTTTAACAAATTTATTTTTAATACTTTTCTAACAGTTAAGGAATTTTCTGATTATTATAAATTTAATATTTTTACATATAAAAATTGACATATAAAATTGTTAGATAATTTTAATATTCAAAAAGATAAATAATGGCTAACAAAAATAATGAAAATATTCAAATAAATTATGAAAAATGAAAAAAAATATTACAATTATTAAACTTAATAGATAAAAAAGATAAAAAAATATTTTTCTGAATAACTATGGATAAAGATTTACAAAAAAAGTGGTATGCTATCAAAGTAACAACTAATTTTACTACTGACAATTTATATATAAACAATCCTAGTCAAAATTTTGCTGTAAGTAAATATTTAAATAAAACAGAAACGACAAAGCTTATAAATTTAATCCTAGAAAATAAACCTGTAATTATTAAACTACAAACACCAGAATGAATATATAAAATAAATTGGAAAATAAATAAAAATAGTCTAAATACAGATAATTTTAGATTTGATTACATATTACATATTAATAAAAAAGAAAATAAATTAGTAATTAAAGATAGTTATACACAAAATATAAAAAATTTTACTTATAGTATAAAACCATATAATTTTGTTGAAACCAAAGTAATACCAGGGATATTGTGATATAGTAATACTTGGCAATTAGTGATTGCTATGTTTTTTATTTGATTTTTGGTTTCTTGATTAATTATTTGATGGTTTTATAAACATTTAAAACAATAATTTTTATTTCTTAAATAAAATAAAAAATGTCGTTATTAATATTTTTATTACAACTTATTTTAATATTATTACAATCTATTTTAATATTAATAATTTTATATCTTTCATTTGTTTTATGTATAAAACTTACTAAAAAAGAAAATAAAAAAGAAGATTATATTTGAAAAGAAAAAATGAAAAAAATTCTATCTTTTTTTGAAAGAAAACTTAGTCTTGATGATATTACGACAATTGTTCTTATGATATGGTTTATATTAGCAATTTTAATGAATTTAATAAATATATCTTCAAGTCTTGAAAAAAGCTAAATATTATAATCAAATAGAATCAATAAGCAAACAAATTAAATTAAATAAAAAAACCAGGTTTTTAAACCTGGTTTTTTGTTTTAAAATTCTAATTGATATATTTTATTATTTATCTTGATTAATAGTGGTATTCAACTTCATTTAGAAACACCATATCCAACTAAAATATCCTTATTATCTTTTCATTTATTAACTTCAATCATATTTTCTTCTTTTTCACTTATAATCTGTAATATCTTTGAATATTTATATAAATCTTTTTTAATATAATCATGCAAAAATGGTTTAAATTTTCATTTAATTTCATCATCAACAACAAATAATAAATGACTAGCATCATCTTTATTAAAATGTTCAGGATCCTTTGTAATAAATAATACTTTCATCCATCTACCTGTTAATTTTGGTTTTACACTAATACTATTAATTAGTTCTTCTACTTTTGTTATTTTTCAATTTTCTACTGTAAATTTTAATACTTCAATTTTTTCATCATTAGACAAATTTTTCTTATATTCTAATATTTTTAAATAATTTAAATCTTCTATTTTTACAACTATTTGAAAACCTTCTTTTTCTTTTTCACACTGTCCTTTTGAACGCCACTTATAATTATGAACATAAATGGTATAAACACCATCTTTAAGTTTTCATCAAGTGTAATAAATATTTTCTACCGGTTCACAAACAGGATTATTTACATTCATATCTACATCTAATGAAAAATTTGTTCATACTTTATTTCAATAATAAATGTGTTCAGATGGTGTTAATAAATGTAAATCATAATCATCTTTATGATACCAAGCTAAACTAAATACAATAGAACTATTAATATTACCACCAGCATTTTCTACTTTTTTAAAAATTTTTCAAATAGTAGAATCAGCTAAATTATTTTCATATATAAGACAAAAACTATTACCATATCTAAAAAGGCTTTTATTGCTGTCACTAGTAGTCATAATTGCTTTTCTATCTTTAAGATATTCATCATCAACAAAAATTTCTACATTTTTAGCATTTTTCAATAATTTTTTTAAATCTTCATAATTAATTTTTTGAATATTATCAATATCTTTAATTGTTTCTTTAATATTATCTTTTAATTGTTTTTTCAAAATAAATTCTAATTTATTATCCTTTACATCAATTAATTTTCTATTTATCCATATTACTTCATTAACAGACAAATCATTAATTCTAGCTATTCTTCTAGAAAATATTTCATCTTTTAATCATTCTTTTTCAGCATATTTTATAAAATCATTTAATTGTTTTTCAGTTAATATTTTATTTTGTTTTTGTTTATATTTTGTAGGATCAACTAATTCCAAATATTTTAATTCTGCTAATTCAAAATCATCAGTTTCTTTATATTCTTTTAAAAATTTTCAAAATGCTTTATTTTCTAATCAATATAATATATCATTATCAGCAAATTTATATAAATAAATTAAACCATATTTTGAAACATTATCATGTATTTTTATTAAAGTTTCAACTATCCATTTCCAATCATTTCATTTATATAATTTATCAATATCTTTAAGAACTTTTTCTAAAAAATTTTTATCATAAGTATTTATCAATTTTTTTAAATATAAAACCCTATCTAAATTAACATTATTAATTTTATTTCTAATTTTATTATTATATTCTTCTTGAACACTTTTATTTATTGCAAAATGATAAAAAGTACAAACTTTACTTGATGATGTTTTTATAGCTGTATTATTTTCTATCGTATTGGCATTTAATAATTTTGCTTGCCATTTTTCTAGATTATTATAATTTTCCTTTATATAACTATCTAATTTTTGAATTACTTTTTTATAATTTACTTTTGTTTTATCATCAATAAAATTACTATCTGGTTCATCTTTTATTAAATCATAGATAGTAACTAATTTATCATCAACAAAAAATACACTTTCAAATATTTCTTCAATTGTTTTCTGACATAAATTACAATCATCTTCTGAATTATAAATAAACTTTTTATTTCATCATTGTTTGCTTATTTCTTCTAAATAAATCAAATATCATCTAGTTACTTGTTTTTTAGATTTTCATATACTAGTTTCATATTCCTTTTTTAATTTTTGATCATTAATATTAACATGAAAATCTGCTTTCTTAACTAATTCATTTATTTTCTTATTTATATTTTTTGCCACCTTTGAAAACATTTTTATTAATTATATTAAATATTAAAATAAAACCAGCAAAGCTGGTTTATTTATAATGTTATTAGACCATTTAACATCTGTCTAATTGTATCAATATCTACTTTTCCTTCTTTTACTAGCTTTAATAATTTTTTAGTTAAGTTATCTTTACTTATCTTACCTTTTTTATAATTATTAATTAATTTGTTGATTTCTACTATTACAGTAGAAGTATCTAATAAATTTTCAATTTCTTCCATTTCTTTCTTATCCTTCAATTCCTTTCTTTTTTTAACAATCATTTCAATAATTTCTAAAAATTTCTTCTTTTTTTCTACTTCTTCATCTACTTTATTTTCTTCATCAAAAATACTTAATTCATCTACATCCTTTACTTCTTCTTGTAATCTTTTATAAATCTTTTTTAATTCATCATTATTCAAATCAAACAGATCACAAACACCTAAAATACCTTTATCAGTATTAATTGTTTCCTTTTTTAAAATAAATTCTATTATAGTTTCCATATTTTTTTTATTTAAGAAATAAAATATTTGTATGTATATTTATAAATATACTTTTTTTAAAATCAAGTTACTTTTAAAATAATATTTCTACTGTTATAAATATATTAAAAAATTAGTTTTAACAAATAAAATAAACTAATGAAAAAATATCTAAGTCAACTGTTAATTAAATTATATAAAATTATTATTTGAAAGGAACCTTGTGTTATATATTCAAGATATTATGAATATAGAAAAAACAAAAATGATTTTAGTTGATATATTAATAAAGAAAGCTGTCCTTTTTGTAATTATAATAAAAATTTTTTAATTAAAGAATATAACTATTTCATTTTATTAAAAAATAAATTTCCTTATTTAGAAACAAAAGAACATGTTTTATTAGTTCCTAAAAGACATATAGCATATTTTTATGAATTTAATAAAGAAGAAAAAGAAGAATATTTAGAAATAATAGATGAATTGTTAAAAAAAGGATATTTCTTATTACAAAGATATTATAAATATAATAAAACTTCAACAGTTTATCATTTTCATACACATTTTATTTTAAATAAAGAATAAAAGCAGGTATTATAATACCTGCTTTTATATAATTTTACTATTTTTTTATTCAGAATAATTTCCATATTAATAATGTAAATCTACAACAATTATCCAATATTTAGGTTTTCCTTCTTTATCTAAAATATCTTCTTCTTTAATATCATCAAAATGTCTATTATAACCTAACCAAATATAAATTTTTTTATTATTTTTATATTTTTCTTTTAACTTTTCTAATAAATCTTTTGTAAAAGGCATTATTAAACTATCATTTTTTTCATTATTTAATAATTCTTGAAATAATCATATAAATCTATTTCATCAAGAAATTACAAACCGATCTATATTATAACCATCAATTATATCGTAATATTCTACATCAAAATATTTTAATTTTATATTATTTTGTTCTTCTAATTCTTTTAATTTATTATATAATTCATCAAAATTATTAATTTCTTCTTCTAAATTTATTTTATCTTTATTTAATATTTTTATATAACCTTCTTTTTCTAAAAAATCTAAAATATCTTTTAACTTTTTTTTTGATTTAATAAAATTTTCAATATAATCTTTTTCAATTTCAATACTATAAATTTTATCTTTTACAAATTTATTTAATAAATTATTTTCTGCGATTTTTAAAGCTTCTTCTTTGGGAACATTAATTTCAACAGTGTAAAAATATGGAATATGCATTTTTTTTATTTATTATAAAGATAAATTACATTCATATACTTTTTTATATTATTTTTAAATTAATAACTATAGAAATACCTTAAACTGTCTGCATTGTAAGGCAAATAACCTGTATAATTTTCTTTTGCTAATTTATTTAAATATAATAATCATACTTTTTCGTATATTTTTTTTTGCCAAATTTTTCAATCTTTATCTTGAAAATAACAAATATAATTAATATCATAAGACCATTTTTTATCATCTACTATTATGTTATTATAATTTGATGCAAAACTTCAATCAGATAATATTGTTTTATCTTTTGGTGTTACTTGTATTTCTAAACTTTTAATATCTAACAATTTATCACTAGGTAATTTAAAATTTATTTTTGTTCAATTTTTAACATCTAAATATTTTCCATTATTAATTAACCAATAACAGATTTGTTGTAATTTAAAAATTTTTGCTGAAGTTTTAGCACCAACATCTTGTAAGTATTGATTTACTTCATCAGCTATATCAGAATATTTTGAAATATTTTTACAAGCTTCTGTTAATTTATCTTGATATAATAAAACATTTGTAAAATATCATTTGTTTACAATTAAATTAAATAATTCATCTTTCCATTTTAAAATATCCGAAATATGATTTTCTATTAATTTTCAACTAGAATCAACAATATAAGGATTAGTTAAAATATCAGTATCTTGTAATAAATCAGGATAACATTTATTTACAGCCTTAAATTTAATATAATAATTATCAGCATAAATAGGTGTTAATTTTAACATATAATCACCATAATCATATTTTGACATATCTAATATTAAACTAAAAGGTTCTACTATTTTATTAACAGTAACTTTATATTGTGTATCAGGCTTGGATTCTATTAAGATATCTTTAGAAATAACACTATATGGTAAATATTCAACAGGATCTAAATATCTTTTCCAATCAGGATCCCACTTATAATAATAAATTTTATTTGCCAATACATCTAATACTATTTTGTCATTTTCTTTTGGTGTAATACCTGCTAATTGTTCATCAAAAATTAAAACTTCTACTGGTTTAATAATAGGTACAATTTTAGTTTTTGCCAATGTATATTCATAACCTGAAAATACATTAGTAGCAATATCATTATAATAAACTTTTGATAAATTAGAAGATGTATTTTTTACTGATCAAATATATAATATCATATTTCCTGTAAAATCTAACATATTAGATTTAGGTATTTTAATAGCTATTCTTAATATAGGATATAAAGGATCTTCTTTCTTACAAATTCTTATTGTAAAAATACCATATGCTTTTCTATTGGAATTTTCACTAATAAAATAATCTAATACTGTTTTACTACCATTATAAATAGTAAATCAACTATCATTTTTTCATCACTTATATCTACAAGTTTCTACCATTGTTTCAATATCATTTTCTGTTGGTGTTCAATAGCCTAAATCAGAAAAATAATAATAAGCATTTCATAATTTTATAAAATTGTTCCTAGCTGGATCAGAAGGAATATTTTTTTTCTGCCATTTAGTACAATTACCATTACTATCTGTTTTTACACAATAGGTTATTGCTGTTGGATAATCAGAAGAATAACTTAAACCAAATTGATATTTATTTAAAATAACAAAATCATAAAATCTTTGTTTTGGATCACGAATATACAAATGATCAAATTGTCTTTTTGATAAATATTGTCTAACACTATATGGTAATTTATCTGTTGGTAAATCTATATAATATATTATATCACTTTCATTTATATTATTAATATTATCAGGAATTGGTAAAGTTAATTGTGCTTCATCAGCTTTTGCATAATTCTTTTTAATTATTTTAATAGGATAAACTTTTCAATCAGATGATACTTTATGAATAATATTCATAGATTTAAAACTAACATCGAAATATGTTTTTTCTAAATTATCTTTTTTATAATAAGGTATTTCTATTTTTTTAAAAGTAATAAATTCTTTATATAAATTCTGTCAATCAGTAATTTCAGATAAAGGTTTTAATTCTTCTTCCATTAAACTTGAATCACCTTTTTGTTTTATTTTATCTTTTGTAAAAACTATATTATCTGTATTTTCATAATTACCATCAGGTAATTTTTTCCATAATTCAACTAATACTTTTTCAAAAGCAGGTAAATTTTCATATCTTGCAACTTTAAATTGTATTTCATATTTATTTAATCACAAAGCACTAGGCTGAATACTTTGAATAGCACTATTATCATCTACAATAGGAAAAAATCTGTACAATATATTAATTGCAAAAACCTGTTGGAAAATAAATATAAACAAAGTTAAAAAAATTAATTTTTTCATATTTTATCTATCATAAATATAAATATTTCTATTGCCAGTATTAGGATCAGAAGTTTCATAAATTGTTATTTTTTTTCTATTATCAATTTTAATTGAATAAACCATATTTCAATTATTTTCTACTTTAAAATCTTCAACAGTAATGTTTTTATATTTTATCTTCTTATCTTTCAAATATTTTAATAATTTCAATTTAGTTACATAATCCAAAAAATCTATATTTTTATTCATTGTTATCTATATTAAATCAAGGTAAATTTTTATATAAATCTGGTTCTATTATTCTAATAGTATCATTATCAGCATTTTTATTTGATCTTTCTATATATAATTTTTTACTAAAATTAGGATACATTTGCAACATATAATTTCTTCAACCTATATTTTCCTTTGGTTCATATATAACAATTCTTTCAACATAATCAGATTCACCTACTATATTTTTACATTTTATCTTAAAAATATTATAACCTTTTTTTAAAATTTGATTAACAGACCAATTATCAGTATAATTAATCCGATCACTTTCTGGATTATCATTTAATTTATATTTAATTTGTCAAGCTGTAATATTAGTACAAAAACCTTTAAAATCAATTGATGGACTAACTACTATTAGATTATCTTTTGGTGGATATGTAATAACAGGATAAGAAATATCTAAAACATTATATAAATAACTTTTTTTAGAAATATTTCATAATACATCATAAGCTTCAATTGTTAACAATCTTTCACCATTAGTTGAAAAATTAGTTGTTAATTGTTTTACAACATAATCTACACCATCTTTAATATCTAAAATAATTTTCTTATTTATATCTGTTTTAATAATTACTTTAACAGTTTTTGTTGCTTCATCTTTTACATTTAATTTAAAATCAAATCAATTATTTTCTTTATATTTTACAGTATTTAAGTAAATTTGTCAATTATATATTATTTTATATTTATCTGTTAAATCAGCTAAATTAATATCAGGTCCTTTACTATCAATATATAAATCTTTAACTAGATTTATTTCATGTCAATAAACATCAGTTATATTAATATCAACTTGATTATAACCTTGTTGTCAACCAAAAATATTCAAAATAGCTTTATAATGATATTTATTTCCTAAATAATTTCCTTCTTCTATTTTTCAAATTGTTACTTTTAAATCATTATTTGAAATTACTGTTTTAATTGGTAAATTAGTGTATAAATACATTATAGAAGGATTATCTAATTTTGTCCATTTTTTTCAATCATAATCTACATAATCTTCTGTATATGCTAATTCACCTTTTAAATTAATTCTATTAAAATTAAAATAGGTTTTTATTAATCTACTATTCTTATTATAGATATTTGTTACATAAGCATATAAATATATTTTTCCTGTATCGGCATTCCTTATTTCATCAATATTTAACACTACAACAACAGCGTGTTTGTTTTGAACATCAAAAGAAAGTTTTGCTTTTGCTAAATCATTTAAAGTTTGAATATTATTTTCAAAATCTTTATTAGAAGCATATAAAGTTAATGTTAAATCACTATCATCAGTCTGTTGTTTATCATTGACATAAATTATTATTGGAATATACTTTTTAGCTGTATAAACTGGTTTATAAGGATAAATAAAAGTTATATTAGGTCAAATTATAATTGAATTTGTGTCTGTATAAAATATTTGTTTATTAAACCATAAATTGGATAAAAGTTCTGTATTACCTGTATAAAATATTTGCCAATATTCTATAAAATTATTAAATATATTTTTTGTTAAATTAGTAATTATATTATAATTTATTTTAGTTTGTGATGTAATATCAGATAAAATAGTGTTATAAGTAAATCAATTACTAGTATCATTCTTATATATATCTAAAAGATCACAAGAAGATAAATTATTAACATATCAATCATTTTGATTTATATATATTCCTTTATATAATCATTGTCAACTAGAAAATCAATCACAATCTAATCAAAAAGAAATATTAAAGAAAATTAATAAAGGAAGAAAAAAATATAAAAATCTTTTCATTAGAAAACAGAAACAAAGATATAAAATCAATAAAAATAAGTATTGATTATTTTAAACTTTCCAAAATTATTTTTAAAGCATCAGTTAAAGATATTTTATCTAACATTGTAATACATAAATAATCATTATTATTTTTTTGAATTTTTAGGCGGCTATTGTTTAATATTGAAATTTTATATCCTTTATATTTTATTGTTTTAATAGATTTATAATCTTGACATTCTAAATCAATACCAAAATTGTAATTCTTTAAATTTAGTAATAATTTATCAGCATCCAAAAATATAAAATTTAAAGGATTTTTAAAAGAAATATTATTAAATTTAATTTCATTTGGTTTATTTTGATTAATGTTTTTAATTGATACTATTTTTTTAAATAGTTCAATCAAATTTTTTATATCTTTATTTGTTAATCAAAGAAAATTATAATATAATACCTTTAATGTATAGTAATCTTTCAATTTTATTAACAGATCAATACCTATTATTTTATCATCATTATTTTTTATAAAAGACAAACTATATTTATTTTTTGTAATTATAGGTTGATATTTTAAACCAAAAAATTTATAAATATCTTGAATAACCATTTGAATATATTTCCAATCATATTGTCAAAAAAATACTGTTATATTAAATTCTTTATTATTATCTAATAAATCTAAACTTTTAATAAAACCTAAATTGTGTATTTTTTTATTGTTGAATTTTATTTTATCTAAATTATTTATATAAACAGGTCATAATAAATTAAAGTTAGCTTTTATTTCGTTTTGTTTTATAAAATTAATAAAATCTTTAATTAATCTAACATTTATTTTATAATTTAAATTATTAATATTTTTAATAAAAGGTAAAATCTTTTCTTTTCAGATAAAATATCATAAAACATTATTATCTATTTTAATAGCATCAACAATTCAAATTATTTTATCATTTTTATCTAATACAGGTCATCAAGACATTCATTTATCTATAACAGCATCTGTTTTATATAATCAATTATCGTAACCAGAAATAATACCATTAGTTACTGTTATAGTATTTCAACCGATAACAGGATATCAATAAATTTTTATTTTTTCATTCAAATTAATATCATCACCAAAAGATATTTTATCTTTTTTATTAAAATTTAAAATTTTAAATAAAGCTAAATCATTGTTTTTATCTGTTTTGATTACAATACCAATCTTTTCACATTTAGGTTCATCTTTATAATTTTTTGTATTACAAATTAATAGAATATCACTATTATTAATAACATGATAATTTGTTATTCATAAGTCATTTTTTATCCAAAATCAACTTCCTTGTTTAATTGGTTTAAAAGCATTATTTACTTTTTTATAAACTATAACTTTATATACATTGCTAATATCAAAACCAAAGATAAATGACAATGAAATAAAAAAAATTAAAATTATTTTTTTCATTTTTACATAATGTTTAATTAATTAAAAGAATAGCCAGCCATTTTTAGGCTGGCTATCTAAATTACAACCAATTTACAATTAGTTAGACCAAGATAAAGTCGATACTAAATCAGGATTTTGGTTTTTTAAAGATTTTAATAACGCTTTAATAAATTTTTCTTTTCCTTCTTCTGTTTTTACAATTTGATTTAAGAAGTAAGTATCATTTCATACAAAAGCAAAATTAACATAAGCATCCCTTAATAAATCATTATTCATTTCACTAATAAAACTTTCGTCATTAATTTTTAATCATCAGTTACTAGGTGTATGATCTAACCAAACAACAAAAAATCACCATTGTTGCTTTGATTTAGGTAAATCGGGATTAGTATTTTTTATATTTACTAATCAATTGTTATATAATTCATCATATAATGGATCACTTTCGTTTACAATACTAGATGATTTTAATAAAAGACCTAAATTTCAAGTAAATCACATATCAAAAACTATACCATCACGAAATGGCAAACCAGATAAATCACTTCTTTCAACATTTTTTGATAATATATTCATTATAGTTTTTTCTTTTTCACCTGTTCCATCTTTAAAACTATCCCAATCAAAATAAGTTACCCAACTTCCCGATCCCCATTGTGATTTGTCAGGATAATCAATTCAGCTTATTCCTTTATTTATAAGATATGGTTTCTTAGAAAAATCTTCAGTATGTGGTGGATAATAACCATTACCAGACATCATTAGTTTTAATAAACTAGATACTGCTGTATAACTAGCTTTATCTTTAGCTTTATCTTGTGCTGACATTAATTTTGGTAATAAAGCAGCTGCTAATATTCAAATAATTACAACAACTATTAACATTTCAATTAATGTAAAAGCTTTTTTTATTTTCATCTTTTGTATATAATAAAGTAAAACTATAAAAATAAGTAAAATTATTTATAAAATTATCTATCTATTATTTATCTAATAAGTCTTTAATATTAATAAATCTACTATTAATATTCGGACAATTTTGTATTTTAGTTTCTTTAATTCGTTTTATCATATCTAGTACTTCTTTTGTTAAATATTCTACATAAGGTTTTAATTTATTATCTTTTATTTTTTGTAAATCATTATATAAAGCATAATATTTTTTAGCTATTGTAAATTTTAATTTTTCTGCTGTATCTTTATCTATACAAATGAATAATCAACCAAAAGTATCCCAATTATAGTTATATAAATTATTAGCAAAATTTTTATCAACTAGATTATCTTTCTTTACAAAACCTTGTAATTGACTATCTACATATTTTTTAAATAATTCTAAATCAGTTTTAGAAATAAAATTATTTGGATTATAAACTTTTCAAGAATAATCAACTAAATATTTTGCATAATAAGCATATTTTGCTATATATTCATCTATTGGTTTATATAAATTAACTAATCCTTTGTTGGTATATAATAAAACTTTTATTCAACCAATATTGTCTATACCTGTATATATTCAATTAGCATTATATTTACTATTAAATAATAATATATCACCATATAAAGTATTATCATAAACGGCAACATCTTTTTTAACAGAATATATTTCTTTTCAATCTTCTGTAAGAACCTTAATACCAGCTTCATAATGTCAATTATCTATATTAACAGTTAATGGAATTTTGAATATATATTTTATTACTGGCACAATATATTGCAAAATCTTTCAATCTGTTGTTACAGCTTTTAATACAAACACCTGTGTTTTATCTATAAAAGGAATCTTAAATTCAATAGCTTTCTTTCCTTCACTTTCGTCTTCATTAAGAATTTTAGAATATACTAATTCATTATTTCTATATAATTCAATTTTTTCTATTGGAACAATATTATATACAGATTTTGTACTTTCTAAACTAGTGCTATTTCAAATTTTTGTATAAGCCGTTATATTAACATTATATTTATCTGGAATACTATATGTAAATACAAAATATTCTTTTCAACTAGAATCAATATAAGTATCAACTGTCAATAATGGTGTATAATAATCTTTAACTATGTTTATAGGTACTGAAATGGTATTTCCTAGATTAATATCTAATAATTTACCATTAACATTAACTTTTATGTGTTGTTCAGGCAACATAATAAATCAAATTTTTTCTAATCAATCGCTATCATTATATAAATAATATATTATTCCATTTTTATAATCAATAGATACAACATTATTAGTATATAAACTGTTATAAAAATCAGTTGTAGGTCACCATTGTTTAATAATTTTATAATTTAACTTATCATAATTTTTAACATTGAAAATTTTTATAGATCCATTATCTACAACTATAACTAAATAACTACCATCAAATTGCCTTTGAATAACTATATCTTCTGGTTTATCAACTATCTTTTCTAATTTCTGTTGTATTTTTCAATCTTTTATATAATATAATATTCAGTTACTATCTAAACCAAATCAGATACTATTTATCGGATCATAATCGGAAACAACTATATTTGGTAAGGTATAGGTAGTATTATCAACAGTTAAAATATTAGGTTTTACATATACTAAATGTCAATTTTTTATTCTTACTTTATCATAATTTGTCGGCATTGATAATAATTGTTGTCAAGTCCAATCATAAATCTTAATATTTCATCAAATATTTAACCATAAGTCACCATTTTGTACAATGATACTTGTTGCTTTAATTCCCTTATCTTCTGCTATTAAATCTTTAACCTTTTTGCTTTTTATAACTAAATTATTTAATATAATATCTTTTCAAATAACTATATTAGGTGTAGGTGCTATAATATTAGGTGTATAAATCAAATTAAATTTATAAATACCTATATTTCATTGTCAATATTTATCTTTAAATTTTATAGTATTTATTCATTCATGAATACCACCATAAATTGTATTATTTAATCAATTTTCTTGTAATATTATTTCAACATAATGCAATCCAACTTTATTATCATATTTAATTTTATCTTCTGGAACACAAACATTAGTATCATTTACATAGAAACTTAAACATTTCTTTCAATTAACTATTTTATATTGATAATCCATTAATGGATTATGTAGATAAATTTTAGCCTTTAATGTTCAATTGTTATATAAACTATTTCAATCTACAATATAAGCATTATTTAAACTATCGTAAATTTTTACAAAACTTGTACCAGGATTTTCTTCAACATATACACTAAATTGTGGTACAGATTTTTTAACAAAAACAGCATAAAATTGATCTTTATATATTTTATTGTCATACTTATCTAATATTTGTGCTTTTACAGTATATATACCATCTGGATAAATATTATCAATAAATAATGGAATTTGTAATTCATCTTTATTTGAAGGTAAATCGACAATTTTGCGTAATAATTCAATTTCATTATTATATGGATCAAATACTTGTATAATTAATTTTGGTTTTAAATATCACCAATCATCAGTCATAACATCTGTATATCCTTTTGGACTTACATGGTATTTTATATATATTACACCTTGATTTTGTAAAGTTTTTTTATCTTCTAAAATTCCTAATTTAGGATCAAAATACATAACTTTAAACGTATCTATATATATAATAGGCTTATATCTATAAACAAAATTAGATAATTTTAAATTTCCACTTGCTATTTCTTTATCTGTATCATATCATTTATATTTATGAACTTCATTAATATCATTACTATCATCTGTATCTTTTGATATAATTTTAAATCTAAATCATCTATCATTTACTAATGCATATAAACTTTGATATGCTGTTTTTCAAGTATCTAAAATTCCTTTAAAGAAATTACTATTTATTATAGTTTTAAAATAATCAGATAACACTTTTTCTTTATGGTATCAATAATTATTTTCATCAGCAAAATTATAAGTTATATTATTAACATAATCTTCTAGATTACCAGAAGACTTTAACATATCAGTCTGAAAATTAAATTTTACACTAAATGTTTCATAAGCTTCAATAGCTTGTTTATCTTTATCACTATTACAAGGTGTACCATCATTATCTATATCAGCACTATTACAAGATAGACTTGTATCTTTAAAATCTATATTCCAATTATATTCTTTACCACCTAACAATCTATAATCTTTAAATTCATCTTGATCTTGTTTTCATAAAATTCAACCGTAAACTAAGATATCAAATTTTGATAATGGTTCACATCATCTATATTGTAATGTTATTTTGTTATCATTATAATAACTTGGTAATAAATTATCTTGAATAGCTAACGATCAATTATAATATGGTATTAACACAGGATATGGATAACAATATCCAAACATTTTTACATCATTTATATAATCGCTTTCATATTCTTTATCATTTTTATCTTTCAATTTTAAACCTAAAATAACATCTATTGAAGGCCTAGGTAATCAGTTATCAAGTGCATGATTATTAATCCAATTTTGAATATCGGAAAATTTGTCCACAATGTCTTGTGGTCTATTAGCAATACCTAATTTTTTATAACCAAAATTTAAAATTATTTCTTTTTTCTGTGGATTAGATATTCTATCTTCTGCTGTTTGATTAGCATCTGTAAAAATTTTGTTTACATCAACTTTTATTGTATCATTTCATACAAATAATTGTTTAACATCATTATTAGGTAACCATCAAGTTTCTAAATATGTTGTATCTTTTTTCATATAAAAATCTAAATTATTTACAGCATAACAACCGTAATATTCTATAACAAATCTTTTTCTATTTAATCTTCTATCATTTCCTGGTATAGCCTTTATAAAAGATAAAATACTATCATAACTATCCGGATCATATCAATAATTTTCTACTATGTTATCTGAATTAATTTCTTTAATTTCAAAATATGGCTGATTTCAAATACAAGTTCATCTATATTTAACATCTTCTACTTTTGAAGTAGTACTAGATTTTCAATTAATATTTGTATAAGTTATTTCTAATTTTGTTTCTAAAGGATATTTAATATTATCAATAGTAATATTTTTATTAACTTTTTCTATTAAACTATTTGGTAATTCATAATCACAAACAATTTTACCATCTTCATCTATATTGCAAGAAGATGATATTTCCTTTCAATCGACAGTAATTTTTGTTTTTGAAATACTTCAACAACTACTTCAAGGGAAAGTAGTATAGGCTATTAATCTATAACTAACAGGCGAATCATCAGTTTTTTCAGTATACATAGAAGTAATTTTTATTTTTGACGGACAAATTTTTATATTAGGATATAATACAGAATCATAATTTTCACAAATATCAGTATTAAAATAAACAGTTAATTGCATTTTAACAGGATATTTTGCTGAACTACTTGTTACTAATTCTTTATTTTTATTAATACTAGCATATTTATTATTCATATAATCGCTAGCAGAACCAACAGTATGTCAATCATTATCAACTATTTCGCCATACAATTTTTTAATTTTACCTTCTGGTGAATATACTAAATCACCCAATGAAGACCAGGTATCTTCTGATGAAGCTTGACTAGGTCAAACATATTTTGCTGTACAAAATACAGGACTTTTAAAAGAATAAACCTTTCAATCATCATAATCCATTTTTACATTAAAACTTCCATCTTCTTTTTTATAACCAAAATATATATATAATGTTTTCTTTGTTCAATTAACAGCTTTTATAACATTTTCAATATACTGTTTTCAATAATATCAAACAGAAGCTAATTTCCAATTACCTGATTCTTTCAACAAATCTGCTAAATCAGAATTAAAATTCCGTGCTATTAATTGATACTTTACATCATCAGATTTACCGAAGAATTCACTATAAGTGGTTGTGAAAATTTTATTAATCTTACCTATAATTTCTTGTTTACATCAACTAGAACTACAGACTTTAACTTTAACATCAGGTATATATTTTTTATCTATTTTATTAAAAAATCATTTTTTGTATAAATCTACATAATCACATTCGCATTTATTATTACAATTATATTTTGATTGTAATTCTTTACAATAAGAACTATCTAAATTAGGAAAATAAACACTAATAGTGTATCAAATTTTATCAACAGGATATAGTTTATAGCTTAAATCACCATTATCCATCTGATCATATATATCATCACTATCTTGTGTAGCATCTGTCATTACAAATCAATATAATTCATTACCAACATCAATACGCATTGTATAATCTGCTGGACCAGTAGGTGTAGGCATAGATACCTGTGGCGATGTAGGTGTAGGTGATGTTGGCAATGTTCCACTAACTTCTTCTTTATCTTTTCATTGAAATTTATAGTTTTTAGTTCAAATAGTAACTTTAGCTAATTTTTTACCATATTTACCTTTATTAGTAGTTGTCAATGGTAACCGTAATACACAATAATTAGTTTTACAATAAGCTAATTTATTTTTTTTATCAATTGTAAATATTTTTTTTAACGTTCCTTTAAATTTATTTTCATCTTCAATAACAACATTAGTATTTCCTAATGATAAATTTACAGTAGGATCAGGTTCGCAATTATTCTTTCATCTACAATCAATCAAAATAAAAGCAGAATCGTTAACTGTACTATTATTAGCATTACTGTTAATATAATAAGTCGTTCCTGTTTGTCATAATGCAAAATCTAATTGATTAAATTCTATGTTATTAATATTTACATTTTTATTTTTTAACCTAGTCTTAACATTTTTATTAAAAGCTAAAATTATATCAGGTCAAACATTATCAGTTGTTAATTTTACTTCATATTTTTTATATTTTGGAAAATAATTTATCCATTTTCTTAATAAATTTAAATATTCACCAGTAGACCAAAAATTATACCGACTTGTAGAACCATAAGTAGCATTGTAAGAATTATTAAAATATTTTTTATCATAATTTGTAGTACCTATATAAAATTTTCAATTTCTACCAGTAATAAAATATCCATTAGATGATTTATATTTATATAAACTTAATAATACATTTCTTAAATTTGAACCATTTATATCTGATATATTTTCTTTTGGTATTTTATTATAATATCAAACATCTGTAATATAACTAGTTGATGGTGATATTTTTTCTAAATCTGCTAATTTATTTATATCTTTAACATATTTTTTTAAATCTTTATCATTAATTGTTTTTCAATTATCTATATAATAAACTTCATATTCAGTATCTGATTTTTTCCATCTTCATATTAATCAACTTTTAGGTTTAATAAAAATTCAATTAGATAAACCATCAAATCCATATAATCAAACTGCTTTTCCTAATATATAAGCTATATCATGTCTATTTCCTAATATTCAATGACTTGATAAATTTAATCATTGAATATAATATAAAGTATCACCGGTTAATATCTTAGGTCAAAAATCACCAAACATAGCATCATAATAGAAATAGTTATTAGTCAATGATAGATCTTTCCATTGATTGTATTTTTCTTTAAAAGCACCATAAAGTCGGATTTTTGCTAAATCATTTTTGTCATCTAAAAATCAATATACAAAACCTAAAAGCCGTGACATCATAACAGTTTTTCCAGCATATTTGAATTCAGTTTGATTATCAACCCAAGCAATCCAAGCCGCTTTTATTAATAACCGATCATTGGAAGGATATTTAAACCAACCACTACTATTATAAAATTCTTCTAAATATAATTTATTAAAACCATAAATAGGATAACTTTCTATTTTAGAATTTTTTGTTCAATAACTAGGTCATAAAGTTGTATTATAAGCCAAATTATATAAATAAGAAACATTACTATAATTTTTGGAACTTTCATCATAAAAGTCATCAAATCAACTAGAACTACCACCGGAAGATCAACCAGGTGTTTTATATTTTCAAGCTAAAATTTTTTTTAAATAATTAATTTCTTGTGTTGATAGACCATAACTAGTTTTACTATTTGTATTACGTAAATTATTTGTATAAGAAACAGCTGTATTTGCCTTACTTACTTTATCCATTTCATGAACAAAAACCCAACCATAATATAAAGGCAACTTTTTCCATTCATACCAACTATTTAAATCAGTTACTTTTTTTCATCAAGTTGATTCTTTAAATATATCACCATAAGCTTTTGTTCAATCTGTTGATAATTTATTTGGTTCAAAAGGACAAGCACCTACTGGTAATTTAGCAGGTGCTAATCAACTATCCCAAAATTTATATTTACAAAACCAATATTTATGATTTAACTTACAAGCATTAGCACAAGGTGTAGATCAAAAAGAAATATTTAAAGTAGATATTAACAATACAATAAAAAAAACAGAAAATATTTTTTTTACCATGATTTTTATTTATAGTTATCTAAAAGATTAGGATCTTGATTATAAGCTTTTATTATAGTAATTAAACTATGCAAATCTGTCATTCAATCTTTACAAGGTAAATCATATACTATTTTTGTTCTATCAATATGAATTCAAAGTTTTTTTTCAATCCGTTGTAAATCTTTTTCTTTTATATTACAAGCTAAATTATTCATTGAAAAAGGTAAAAGTTTATAGTCTATTTTTCAATCTTTTAACATAATATAATTTTGTATTTCAAATTTTGATAATAATCATTTTTTATATTTATTAATTTTATCTAATAATTTTTGATAATTATCATCTAAATATTTTTTAGTTAAAAAGTTTTCTATTGTGTAAATTTTTCAACTATCAGTTATTAACATATTTGTATCATCAGAAAATAATCATTTTATACCTAGAACAAAACTTTTTATTTGTCAAGATATATTTCCATTTATATAAATTTTAAATAAAATGTTTGTATCTATATTAAATTGTGACGGATCAATTAAAACAAGAATATTGGCTTCACCATATTTATTAAAATAAACATCTTTATTAAAAACTGTTGTTTCATTTAAACCATCATTAGCTACAATTTTAACATGATTATAATCATCATATTTAGAATAATCAGTTAACTTTATAGTAAAAGGTATTCATATTAATTGTCATGGCAATTTTTCATTTAAAAATTGATTAAGATCTGTATAACCAAATACATTGAAAAATACTAAAATAAACAATGATAAAGAAGATACAATTTTTTTAATCATCTTACAATAAATAAGATTATTAAACTAAAAAATAAGTAAATGCTTAAATACTAATTATCTTACATAAACTTTAAAGTAAAAATTAAATCTATTATCACCAGTACATCAACCTGACCAACTTTCCAAATCATTGAAACTAGTTATTTTAGTAGAAAAAGGCAATCTTAAAATAACTTTTTTAGCACAAAAATTAGGATAATTAGTATTTCAATAATAACATATACCATCACCTGGTTCTAATATTTGAACATTGTTATTATAATTTATCCAATTTGTAGGTGTATGTCAATTATTACATCAACGCCAAGGATTAGAATTTCCTTGCCAATTAGATCTTCAAGGATTAGAAACCATAAAGCTATGTCATTTATCATCAAAAAATACTAATTCCATAAACGGTATATCATCTTGATTCCAACCAGGATAACCACCATCCCGATAATCCATACCTGGTGTTGTATTAATATTGTCAATTTCTTCTAACATAATTTCTGTTATATTACTATCTTTTGGTAAAAATTCTATTCTTCCATCATTAAACCGATCTTCATCAGTATTATTATTTGGCCAAATAACTTTTACTAATGTCCGTCATCAACCATTTGTTTCCATATCACAATATACTTTAGCTGGTTTTCAATTATCTAACAATATCCAATAATATCAAGACTTACTATCTGGTTCTTTTTCTTTAATTTCACGACAAGATTTAGGTAAATTATTTGTATTTGAAGGAATTTTATATTTTTCTACACTATCATTAGTCATACATAAATAATGACTATAATTATAATTATTTCTGCCATCATTTAACCATCTTAAAAATCCAGTTGATTGATACCAAATTCATAACAATGCATTTTTATAATAATCACCATTAGGTTCAGAAATTCTATTGGTATTATGTAAAAACCATTGATATTTTTTATCTGATGTATCAAAAATTGAATGCCATCAAGATGTTAAATTAGGATTATAAGAAGTAAATTGTTTTCAACTTTCCCAACACCAAGAACACCGACTACTACTATGATGTTGATTATTAAATATAGCTACTGGCCACATAGTATTATACAAATCCAAACCTATTACATCTTTTAAAAACTTTCTAGCACTGTTCAAGTGATCAAAAGTAAAAGGAACAAATAAATTCAATCAATAATCTTGACAACTATTATTATCAGTAACTTCATTAATATTTTTTCAATTATATATCCATTTATAACCAAAAGGTCAACCAGGTGTAGTAAAATCACAATATACAGTAACACCTTTATAATTTTCTGATTGTAATTTTCTTATCCAAATCCATCATTGATAACTATTTTTTATTTCTTTTGGCCGAAGAATACCATAACCTGTCGATAATTTATTTTTTATTCAAAAACCTATAAAATCATCAGGTGTATTACAATCATTTTCATTATTCATAATAATTCAATATCTAGTTAATCATTCTTTTTTTGTTGATTGCGGAAAAATAAAAGTCATAAATCAAGTTCAATAATGACTTATATATTTTTTATAAGTAAAAGATATATTTTTATTTCATACTTTTATACTTATATAATTTCCATTATCATAAGTATCATTTCAACCATCAGATATATAATTATCATAAATACTATAACTTTCATTATATCTATAAGGAAAAGTATCCATATCAATACTAATTAATTTTCCATTAGAATCTAAAGAAACTTTAATATATTTCTTATAAGCACTAGCATCATTACTATTTCAATATGTCCAAAAAACTATAGCACCTAAAATTTCACCTTTATAATCGTCCCGATCATTATCAGTATTATTAGAATATGAATGTAAAACAGATCATCTAGATATAACAACATGATGAATTAAAGGATCACTTCGTGTGTTTCCATCCCATACAGTTTTATATGTATAAGTTAATCAATTACTATCAGTCCAACTTCAAACCCTTACACTTCAATGTCAATCAGCACCCAAATTTCAAGACCACCATACTTCTGTAGTTCAATCATTTTTCAAAACTATATTTGTTCATCTTTTATTACAATTTGGTTCATTAACAAAATAATTATCTGGTAATCATAACCAATTAATAAATTCAGAACGTGTATGTTTGCTATTTAAAGTCGTATTTTTAGCGAATATATCTTTTAAATTATTTCAAGACCAATCTTCTTCTAAACAATTCGTAGGTGATTTAGCACAAAATTTAACTTGATTAAATGATAACAAATTAAAAGCTTCTGATTTATAATCTTCATTTTTATATAAGTCTGTTATATTACCATAAGTATTATTAGAAGTCCATAAATTACTATTATAATACCATTGTTTACTATCTTTCGCTATTTTAGCTACTAATGTCCGTCATCAACCATTTGTTTCCATATCACAATAAACTTTTATTGGTTTAGATATTAAATCATTACTATAAATCCTAAAATTCTTTATTGTTATTTTACTATAACTACTATTACGTTCACTACCTACATATAATTTATTATCATTACTATTAGGAACTTCGTTAATTGTTTTTTCTAATTTATTATTAACATAAAAAAATGTTTTCTTTTTATTCCAATCAAAAACTATTTTTATATGATAAGATTTACCTTTTTCAAAAATTTGATTATAATAATATTCATTATTATTAATTTCAAATCAATATTTAGAAAGACTTTTATGTTTTAAAACAAATAAAAATAAGTCATTATTAAATGAAGGATCCCATCATAATATATTATTCCGATGATTTGTAAAATCATTAACATCCATATCAAATTCAATTACATGAACCTTTTTAAGTTCCACATTAAAAGTATCATTATTACTTCAATTATATGTTCTTTTTAAAAAACTTAATAATACAGATTTAGGTTTTATCCAATACCAACCACTACCAGCTTCACCACCATAATAATGTATTCCATCAGTAGGCCATTTATAATCGCTACAACTATTAGCATAAGTATCATCAGCCCATAAACGTATTCAATTTTTATCTTTTTTTATTCAAACCTTTGCATTATTTAAAAAAGGATATATTTTATACCATCCATTACTTCTAAATCAAATATTATAATAATCAGTACAATTAATAGCTGGTTTTAAAACGGTTCAAGCAGAATTTACTGGTTTATCTACAACAGTTTTAATATCTACATTAGCATCAACAATATTACTAGTTAAAAATGATTTTACATATTTTATTCAATTAACAAAAATTAAATTAGTTAAATCCAACACATTAGCATTTTTATAAGTATTATCAAATTGTATATGTTTATTATTAGTAATATCAATTGGTGTAGACAATTTATAATAATAATCATACATTAATTCTTTATCATCATATTTTCAATTCTTATCTTTATCAAAATATATTTTTAATAAAAATCAGGTTATTTTTGTTTTATCTTTATCAGATATAGCAACCCAATCATAAAAATAATCACCTTCATACCATTTAGTAGCATTTATTCAAGAAATCTTAATATATCCTATCTTACCTTCTTTTGTTGAAGAATATAAAAAGTAAAAATTTTCTATTTTTGCCTGATCAGGTATAACTATTAACAAATTATTTAAAATATCTATTAATGGTAAACTTACTGAATCACTATGTTTTAAATCCAAAATTTTATTGTCTGAATTATCGTAAATAATTATTTGAAAATCTAATAAATTTCAATCTTTATCAAAAAAATCATATAAATCAACTTTGTAAGTTTTTGTTAAATCTAATCACTTATATATCCAATATTGTCAAGTATCTTTATTAAACAAAAGTAATCTATCTGTATTAGATAGATTAAATCTTAATCCTAATTGATAATTATATTCTGGTTTTACTTTTAAATTTACTTTTGACAAATTTATGCATTTTATATGTTTATAAACATTCTTTTTAAAATTTGATTTTATATCTGAATTATTATCTAAAGTAATACAAATATCACTTGCAAATAAAAAATTTAAACCTAAAAGAAATACTAAAAAAAATAATATTTTTTTAAACATTTACTGAAACTATTTATTATATAAATAAAAATTTCTAAAATAAGTATTAGGTTAAATAAAAAAAAGAAAAAAGACTTGATTTTATAAAAATATAGATTATATTTAAAGAAATTATTTTTACAAAATAATAAAAATAAAAATGAAAATTTTAGATTACATTTTTAGTATAATACTATATGGACTTTTAATTTATTTTATGTTAATATTTTTTAGTAGTATTTTACATGAAATTTTATTCTTCATATCAAAGCATTTAGGTATTTACGGACATAACATTTCATTATTGTGAAAAATTTTTGAAGTTATTGTATTTATACAAATTATCAGATATTGATATAAAGTAACAAAACTAAATAATCAATTATAAATAAATAATTATACAAAATATAAAAAAGCCAGGTGATTTTACCTGGCTTTTTATTTTTTTTCAATTATACAAGCATTAATTAAATTTTGACTATATTTATACTGTATATCTTTAAATATTTTAGTACATTTAGAAAGATCAAAACTATCACTACTAACAATTAAATTTCATTTTATATCACCATCTTTAATTTTATCTTTTATAGTTTTAGAATTATCCAAATGTGACACATAAAACACTACATATTGTTTAGATTTATCATAAGATAAACAACTACCAATTATTCAATCTTTATTTGTATCAATACCAACATATCATTTTTTACAAGTTATTCAATCAGTAGTTTGTATAGCATTAGGTACTAAAACTATTTTACAAGGATTAGAATCGTTAGTTTGATCTTTTAATAATGTTTCCGAAGGTGTATAATCTTCTGGATTTATAATACCATCTAAATCATTACTAGAATCATAAGTTTGATTAATTGTATAATTTTTATAATCAGGATCTTGATTATTTATTATTAATTGTGCATTATATTTTTTAAAATTCCAATCATCTGTGTTATTATAGTTAATACATTTTATTGTTTTAGTTAACGGCCGACAAGTTCAATCTTCACCTTTTGCATAATTAGGTGCACATCATTTAGCACAATAAGTTAAATTTGGAATATAATTGTGAACATCTAAATTATAAATACCATAAAATTGTCAAGTTAAAGGATCTACATTTTGTTTTCATGAAAATCAATCTGGTTTAATCCAAATTTCATTTTTTCCTAATTTTCCAATAGATGAATTATCACAATCAAATAATTTTTCTTCTGGATAACAAGCTAATCAGTCGGGTCAATAATTATCTTTAATATATCATTCTTCACAAGTCCAATTACATACAGTTTCTGCTTTAGGTGTACAATTTCAATTTTCATCACAGGTTTGGTAAAAACTTCCATCAGGTTGAACAGGAAATAACCGTTTTCAATTAGCTGGTAATGTATAACCATAATCAGCACAATTAACTAATTTTTGATTTAAATAAGAAAAACTAGTAGCATTGTTTTTATCAGTAGGTGATATCTTAACAACAAAAGTTTTGGTATTACAATTTAACTTATATGTTTGATCTGGGGATTGTACAGGTTTCCCTGTATAATCATCTATTGGACGATCACATACTTGAACAGTTATATAATTTATTCAAGGACGTCATTTTACACCACCACTACCATCTAAAGTAACTGTTGCTAACTTAGTTCGAATATTTTCATATCATTTGCCTAATTCACCTGATAAATTTGGATCTATTATATAATTATTTACATAAATTTTTAAAGTATCTTTCCATAAAGGATCAACATAAAGTTCAGTAATTCATCAAATAGTTAAATTACCAGATCAAGGCTTTCAATAAATATTAATAACAATATTTTTTCATTGTTGATACCAAGGTTCATATCATTTGCATATATTTCATCATTCACAATAACCACTTATATTTATTTTTAATTTTGGTATAAATTTTATTAATATATTTCCATCAATAGGAACACCACATTTAAATGACTGGACTAATCCTTCCGCACCTGTATATACACCTAAATCAGCTGGTAAAACAAAAGTTCAATCAGGACATTTTTGTGTAACAAATCAATATTTTTCTATATTTTTATCATCTTGTAAAATTTTACAAGCATTTTTTATAGGTGTATTTCAATCTATATCCCCTTGAAAAGGTACATTAATACTTAAGTTTCATTTTGTAAATTTATTATTAGACATTAAAATATTTACTAATTTACTAATTATAGAATTATCAAAATTACTATTTTTTGTAATTATAGTTCAATTTAAATAACCAGCATATATAAAATTTAAAAATAAAACAAAATATAATACAAATATTAAAAATTTATACATATTATTTTTAATAAAAAGTAAAGGATAGTTGTGCTTCTTCTGGATTTAATTTTCAATTTAAATGTCAAACAGTAGTGATAATATTTAAATTATTCGTAATATTTCAACTATCATCTATTGGAAAAGGGAAATAAAATAAAAATCATAATGCTGTATCACCATCACAAGCAGTAGGATGAAAATTATTAGAAGTAGCATCTTTATATCATAAATATTTTGGATAATATCCTTCCTGCTTATTTAATGCCCGATTAATTCAAACAATATAATATGGATTACAAATTCACCATTTTTGACCATTGGAATTATATAAATTATAATATCATAATGGATTAGTTTGTTTGTAAATACTATAATTCCAATCCCGTTGGGCATCATTTAAATAATATACTTTTCCATCATCTAAGAATCACCGATTACTAACAACTTCAAAATCATATAATTTAGGTAATCATAAATCTTCAATTAAATTATATTCTTTAGAATCATTAGGATCTGTACCACACCATAATGTATTTCCTTGTGCATTACCTACTATAATTTCATTTAAACCATTTGGATAAGATATATAATTTAATCGTCATTTTTTTTCTTCTGGTAAATCATTATAATGACAAGGATATCACTGACTTTCAGGTTTTCTTTCTGTTACACCATCACTAGGAAATACACAACTTGATCAATAAACTATATTTGAAATTATTATATATAATATTGATAAACTTATATATTTTTTTCTTTTCATTATTGCTTTAATTTTATAATAAAATATGCTTTTCCTTCTTTTCCTTGTGTATTTTTTATTAGTGGTATTGTTATAAAATATAATTTTATAATATTATTTTTTATCTTATAATTTTTATCACTAATACAATATAAATTCCATAAATCACACTTAAATTTATCATCTAATTTAAAATAAAAAAATGGTATCCATTTTTTTATATATTTGACACTTTGTAGATCATATAAATGACAATATTTATCAATATAATTTTGTAATATATCAATTTTTTCTTTTTCTAAAAACAATTTATTTCAAAAATAAGTAAACAAATTATTAATCCATTTTTTTATATCAGTTATTCATCATAAATCATATAAATTCATTTTTTTATAACATTTTTTTATAATTTCTTTTTTTATTTTTTCTAATACTTTTAGCCTTTCTAATTGTTTACTTTTTTCTATATATAGATGATTATTTCAATATTTGTCTGTATATCAAATACCATAAATAAAATCAATTATATAACCATTTCAATACTTTTTTACTAATAATTTATGCCAATTAGGATTAAAAAATACTTGTAAATTGTTTTCTATTTTCTTTTTATCATTTAATTTATTTTTTTCTTTTCATAAGACATTTTTATTAATTTCTTGATTAACTATATTTTTATTATTCAAAATTTTATCATTTTTTCTTTTATATAAGAAAGATAACAAAAATAACTGAAATATAATTAAAATAAATAAAAAAATTACAAAATATTTTTTATTCTTTTTTAATTTATTCATTATTTTAATTTTATATCTACATTAAAATTAAATGGTTCATTATAATATCTATACATCCGATTAAAATTCCGTAATCATTGTCAATATTTAAAATCTACTTTAATTTTTTCTTCGTCATAATATTCCGGTTCTAAATAGATTAAATAATAATACATTAATCTAAATTTTTTCATATCATTTACAAAATCTTGATTTTTAAATAATTCTTCAAAATACTTGTTATAAACTTCTTTATTTTTAAACATTTTCAATTTTTCAAAATAAGTTAATCACCAATCCATAGGTAAATATTTATCTAATTTATATTTATGTTTTATTTGTAACCAATATTTTTCTATTTTATTTTTAAAATCTTTAATATTTTTAACTTTATAATGTTCTAATACAATCTGCTTAAATTCATTTTCAGATATTCCAACTTTATTTAATAACTGATTAAATAGATGTTTTAAATACATTATAAATGGCATTTGAATATTTTCTGGTTTTACTAGTTGATCAAATCATTTAATCTTATGTGTATTATAAATATGATGAAACAATAAATAAAATGGATTATTTTTTTTATTTTGATAATTAAACACTAATTGCAAAAATTCATTTTTTTTATTTATTTTATTTACTATATCTTTTGCCTTTTTATAATCAGGTAAAACATATAATTGAATATATTTTTTAATTGCTTCTTGTTTTTCTTTCATTGTTGTTAAATCACCTTTTACTATTTGTTCAAACATTCTATTCATTTCATTATATGACCATTTATCTTTACAGTATTTAGCTATATATTGTCATATAAGTTTTTTAAGCTGTGGTATAACATTAACTTTTTTATTTTCAATATTAAACCAATACAAATCTATTAAATTTTTAAAATCATCCTTATCTTTTTCTAATACTTCATCTAAATTATTATAATTTTGACAAATCTTTTTAATTTTTGTTTCAATAATTTGATTTACTTCTAACATTTTTACATTATTTCTATTTTTATTCATTCTTTTTTGATATTCTAATTGATTATTTACAAATTCTTTTTTTATGTTTTGTTTATTTATTTCTTCTTTTGTCTTTTGAATACTAATATTTTTTTCTTGATTATTACATCAAAACAAAAAAACAAACAATCCAAATAATAAAGCAATCATAAATTTTTTATTCATGATTATTTTTATTTATTAGATAAATAAATCTGATATAGTGTATTTAATAAGTTAAAACAATCATTTTTATATGATAAATTTTTAATATTTTTACAGATATTCTTATATTTTTCATAATTTTTTCAAATATCTTTTGTAACTGCTGTTGCTATTTTTAAATAATCTAAAAAATCCTTACATTCTTGTTTTTGTAATTCGTTATTTATTAAATTACAGTATTTTTTATCTAATTTTTTATTATATTTAATAAAAACTTTTCGATTTAAATTAAAATATCTTTTAAACTTTTCTTTATCAATTTTATTACAAGCATTTGGCATATATAAACTAAAACATAAATATTCATTTACTACTTCTTTACATTTTGATTGTATTTTTTTATCTAGTTTCAAACATATTTTATCATCTTTTAAATATTTAGCATAATTTGTAATAACTAAAAACAAAACATCCTTATAATCCTTTTCTAAAATACTTTTATATTTATTAATATCTTTTAAAATATTTTCATAATTTCAATCGTAAAAATAAATAAAACAATTATATATTTGATATGATTTTCACTTATTATCAGTAATACAAGCCTTAATACTTGAATATTTTCTATATCAATCTAAATTTCATTTTCTAATTAAACAATCTAATTTTAAATTTTTATCTTTTATAAAATAACAAATTCCATCACTTTTATTATACATTAAAGAAAAGTTATATAAACATTTATCATAATCAAAAAAATTTTTATTTTTAAAAACATTACAGATTTTTAAAGCATCAATATCATTTATTGCTATATTTTTTTTATAGAAAATTTGATTTAATAACAAATTTTTAAAATATTGATAAAGTGGAATATCTTTATAAATATTTTTTAAATTTTCTATATTCGCTACTAAGAAAGCAATATTATCTTTTGTAGGATTATAATTTAATATTTTTTGTTTTAAATCATATAATTGTTTAATGTTTTTACCATCTAAATTATTACATTTATTATTTTGATAAATACACTTATTTAATAAATCTATATTATTTATTATATTATTATTTTTATAATTATTAAGTACTTGTACATTATTATTATTTTTATTTTTACAACCAACTGAAAATAATAAAAAAATAAAACTTAAGAAAACTACAGTTTTTTTTATCAAGTTTCTAAGAAAATTAAACATAGATAGAAAAATATAAAAAAATTAAAGATAATAAAACTAATAAATTATTTATCAAATTTATTACAATATTAATTGTAATAATATATTTTTTTGTAATAATATATTTTTTAATTTTATTTTATTCTATAATATACAAAATAAGTTATTTTTAAATATAGAAAACATATCAAATATTTTCATTATTTATATTTATTTCAATACTATAAAGATAACAAATTTCTAATTTTCAATAACTTTTAATATTTTATTAAAACATTCACTTAAAATTTCTTTTATTTTTTTCTTTTCTTCTTCTGTAAAATATTCATTATCAGTATCTATTTGTATTCTATAAATAAAATTAGCAAACCTATCTATAATATCAGCTTTTTCATTATCTTCATAATCTACACCTTCTACTACATAAAATTCTTTATTATTAAAAGCTGTAACTATTCATATTATTTCTTTTAAAAATTCTGTTAATCCTAATGGTGTTATGTCAAAAATTTTTTTTGTTTCTTCTATTTTATTATCATCATACCAATAATAATTTGTTACTAAAATTTTATCTTCATCATTTTGACTTTTAACAAGTTCAACAACAGATTTATTAACTAATAATTCTTTTAATTCATTAAAATTTTTCTTTGTCATTTTATTTTCTTTAAAAAGTAAAATATAATATTGCTTCAGGTTTTCCTTTTTGTTCTATAATTTCTTATTTTTAAAAATTTATATTAGTCTAAATAATCAACATCTAATGTCATTACTAAATATTTTCAACTGCTATCATTAATATCAATATTTTTCCAAGTTGTTAAAATATCATTATCATAATCATATAAAAAACATTTACTAAAACGATTTTTTAAAAACATCAAAATTTTATTGTCTGCTATTACACTATTTTCATTCATTAATGCTTTTATATTATTTCTTTTTAAAACATTTTCTAATAAATATTTATAATCACCACCTAATTCTATTTTATTATAAATTTCATCAGCAATTTTATAATAATTTTCTGTTTCTTCAAAATTATCAAAAACAAAACTTAATATTCATTCTTTATACAACTTTTTCAATAAAGAAAGAATTTCATTATATTTTTCATTATTACAAAAAAGATCATATTTATTAAACTTGATATCATATATTCTTTTATCATATTTTTTTTATTTCCAAACTAACAATTTCTTTAATTATATCATATAAGGAAATTTCTTCCCATATTCCTTGCCTTTGTCTAAATAACCAATCAATCGCCCATTCTAATTCACCAGATATACCTTGCCATGGATCTGCCATTTCTTTTTTTATTTCTTTTATTTTTATTTTATCTAAAAAATTTTTAAAAGTTTCTTTTTCTAATTTTTCAAGTTCTTCTTTTGTTTTTATGTCTTTATTAATTTTTCTTAGCAAAAATAGTAACATCTAAAACTAGTTATATTATAAATTTAAATTTTTCAAATTTTTATCTTAAATTTTTATATATTTTCTATTATAATTATCAAAGGTCTAATATAAATTTTTGATATTCTTCTTTATATTTTTCTATAAAATCTACCAAATTATAGTTTTTTCAATCATATTCAATTATTACATTTTCAATATAGTAATTATCTACAACATCAATATTCTTGTTTTTTCTATATTCAAATAATCCATCTTTTGCATCTTCAATATAATCATCATTATCACAATCTATTTTATCACAGTATCCACAAAAAGAAATAACTACTTTAATTTCTAAAGTTGCTTCTTTTGTATGTTTTCAAATTAGTATTAAATTAAAAACTTCACTATATAAAACTTCTTTTTTATAACAGTACACATCATTTTCATCATAATCCCAATCTTCACCATAATCTTCATCAAATGGTTCTTTTCAGGTAAAATAATTTTTCCAATCATATTCATAAATAATATTTTTTAAATTTTTTAAATATCATTCAATTCTATTTGAATTTGTATTATTATAAATATTATAAATTTCGATATATAATTCTGTTATATTATATAATCAAGTTTTCTTTCAAAATTCTTCTTTGAATAATAAACTAGACATAAATTTAGTTATCTTATCTAATATTTTTTCTTCTGTTGCATTTTCTATCTTAAATTCATATTTAATTATTTCATTTTCATCTTTGTCATATATTATTATACCAAATATATCAGTTCATAATAATTCGTTTTTATAAAATTTTATAAAAAAAATTTTTTCTTCTTTATTAGTTTTAACAATTAAATCATATATTTCTTTTTGCAAAAAATCATTTAAAGTTATTTTATCTAAATTTTTTATATACATTATTTTTAAAATATTAAAATATAAAAGTTATTTATAAATCTTTTTGTAAAATTTATCTACAACTTTATTAACTATTTTTTCAAGATTAAAACTTTTCAAATTATTATTAAAAATATTTTTAAGCACTGATTGTTCATTAGTTTGAATTTTCACTTCTAATTCTTTTTTTATATTATTTAAAAAAGTTTTTATTTCTTCTATATAAATTTCTTTAAATAAATTATAAAAATATGAAATTCATTTATTTTTTAATTCATCTTTAAGTTTTATAGGATTTATATTTAAATCTAATGTCTTATTTTTAATATTAATTTTTAAAGATAATTTTAAATATTTATCATTAATTTTTTCAAAATCAAAACTTACTAAATATATTCAAGTAGTTAGATTTTTATAATAATCTTTATAAAGTGTATCAACAAATGCTTTTCTTTTTCATATTATAATTTTTTTAAATGCTTGTTTTAATTCATTAATTATTTTATTTTTTAATTCTTCTTTATATGTATCATCAAATAATATTTTATCTATTATTTCTTTTCATTTTATTTTTTTATATAAATCTGTTATTTTTTGTTTAATTAATCATTTTGCTTCTGTATATATTTCTGAATTAATTAAATCAGATAAATCTAAATCAAATTTCGAATATATAGAACCATAAGTACCTTCTTTTAATACTAATATTCTTGTATCTGTTTTAAAAAGTAAAATATCTAATGTAACGTCATCTACTTTATCATAATATGTAATACTTTCATAATTATTAACAGATATATTATATTCTTTTTTTATTCTTTCTAACAAATATTTTTCAGCTTCTTTTAACAATTTTTCTTTATCTTTATTATAAATATATTCCGTATCTAAATCACGTTTTATTATTATTTCTTGCTTCAATTTAAAGTTTACATCATCATTTAATACCCTATAATAAGCCCATCATCATAAAACCATAATATAGGTAATAGCTAATTTATAATCATAATATGGTTTCCAATATTTATCATCTTCAAATTTTTTAGATATTGTTTTAATATTTGTATATATAGAACTATCTTGTATAATAATATCAATATCTAGTAACATTTTTTCATCTTTTTCATTAATTTCTTCATTAATTTCACTAATATAATCTTTAATAATTGTTTCTAATTCTTTAATTTTTTCTTCTAAAGTCTTAATTTCACTTGAATAATCTAAACCACTTTCTTTTTCCAAATTTTTATAATGTTGAATTTTTTCTTGTAATTCATTTAGTTCATTTCTTTTTTCTTCTAACCATTTATCTTCTTCTAAACTTTGTTCTATTTGTTTTTTTAATAAATCTATTATATTTAAATTATTAATAAATATAAACCATTCTTTTTTTTTATTATTTAACTTAAATTCTAATGTAAATGTTTCATCATTATATAATTCATCTATTAAATAACCATCTTTATATGTTTCTTCTTTCAAAGGTTTAAATATAAATTTAAAATATCATTTTTCTATTACAAAATCTTTTAAATATAATTGTTTTTTATAAGCAAATTTCATTCCATTAACATCAGCATAATAAGAAAATGTTAGATTATTACAATCAGGCCAATAATCTTTATAAGTAGAAACAAATTTCTTTAAATGTTCAACTATTCATGAAGAATAATTAGTTTTCATATTTATTTTTTATTTAATTATATAAAATGTAAATTATATAGCATTAACTTCTATGCTGTCAATTTCTTTTGGTTCTATTCATACTAATTTTAGTATTTCCAAAAAATCTTTACTATTAAATATTTCTACTAATTTTTTTCTGAATTGTAGATTATTATCTATTCATTCTGCTGAAAAATTTAAAATATTTCAAATAATTTTATCATTATTATCAAAAAAAATTAATTCATATTTTGTATTACCATCTTTCGAAATAGTATTTATTATAAATTTTAACTTTAAATCTAAAAAATAGTTATTTTTATAATAATTAATTTTTATAATTCCATTTAACTGATCTTTTTTTTCTATATTATCTAAACCTGCTACATATAACATTTTTGTTTATTTAAAAATGTAAAGAATTTTAATTAATATACTTTTTATTATATACTTAATTTCAACTATAAATCAAGTAAAAAATAATAAAAAGTATATTAATTAAAAAATACTTTTTAGTTATTTAAAATATTAAATGAAAGTTTTAAAAATTCTTATATTAGAAGACGAAATTAATGTTTTATATACTATCATAAAATATTTTTATGATTTAGATCAAAAAACTACAAATAAATTTATAACAAGTTACTTCAGTTTTGATATTTGCCAATACAAAATACCTTTACAAATAACTGAATACGATATAATATTAATTGATCGTGATAATTTATATAGTCAAAATTTTCATACAATTTTTTTTAATAGTTTTAAAAATATCAAAAATATTGATTTTAATAAATATAAAAATTTATCTAAAAAAATTTATTTAATTTCTGGTTCAGAAGTTAATAATAAAGATTTTATAAATAAATTCATAAAATTTTGAATAAATAACAATATAATTACAAATATTCAACAACAAAAAGAAATTGAAAAGATATTAGAAGCTAATATTTATACTAAAAGTCTAAAAAATTACTTAAATATTTTTAAACCTTATATTAATAAAATTGTAAAAGAACAAAAAATAAATTTTAAAAAATAAATATAAATATAATTTTTAAAATTCTAAATTTAAATCTAAATTATTTAAGTTATCTTTTTTATTATCTATTCAATAAAAACTATTATAAAAGTTATAAAAAATTTGTGAAATGTTTACTTTTTCATCATCTTTATAGTAATATAAAAAATTATTATCTAAATATACAGAACTTCTTTCTTTTTCCGTTCCTAAAAATAATAATTTATTAAAATTATAACTTTCTTCAAAAAAATTAATAGGTACTAATAAATATATTCTTGTTTTAGGTGAAAAATCACGAATATATACTTCCTTATTTCTAATATAATTAAATAAAAAAATGTTTTTTAAATTTTTCAAAAAAGAATTAACAGTAATGCTTATTAAAAAACCATATGGCTTATTTTCATCAGTAAATAATAAGCGTAAAAGTAATAAATAATCAGATAAATAATGTTTTTTTAATTTATTATTTCTTATTATAAAAATTTTATTATTTTCTATTAAATATTGCTGATTATTATATTCTAAAAAATCTAGATTTGAATAATCAATTTTATTTTTTCACAAATTTAATTCAATATTTTTTCATTGATAACCAAAAGTATTTTTATATAAATAACTAAATCAATATAAAATATTATCTTTAATTACATAAAAACCATTTTCAAATCCATTTTCATTAATAAACCTTAGTTTTTTTATATCATTTAAAGAATATTCTGGAATAAAAAATAACCTATTAAAATAGGTAGAATTATAACTATATTCTACTTTACCATTATAAAAAGGATTTTTTTTCGTAATTCATATTTCACTTAAAAAATCTTCAATAGGTAAATATACACTAATAGGATATCCTTTTTTAATAACTAAATCATTAACATATTCTAAATAAACATCTTCTAATATTACATATTGATAATTTTCTTGTCAAAAAAGATCTATATATGGAATAAAAACATAACTGTCATAAGTTTCTATTTTTTTATTATTTGTATAAACAACAGTTGTAATATAAATATTACAAATATGATAAGGAATAATTGTATTAAAATGATAATTCTGATATTTTGAAACTTTTTCTTTATTTAGTTCTATTTCTAATTTTTTTTTGTTATTAATTTCAACTATTAAAGTACCATTATTTTTATTTAAACTAAATATCATGATTAAATATTATAAAAAATAAATTGTCAATGTACAACATAATTTCATATTAATGGATTTTTATAAAAAATGTTTATAAAAGAATCATTTGTTTTATCATATATTAAAAAATATCAAAATATTGAATTATAATTATTATTAATTCTTTCTAAAAAATTTTTTAATTTTTCTTTATTTTTTAATAAATTTTTAACAAAATCATCAACTTTAATTCTAAATAATTGTCTATAATTTTTATTTTGAAAAGTTATATTAATTGAAATTTCCATAGAATTTCATTTATTTATAACGTTTACATCTTTTATATATATATCTATAAACTTTTTATTTATCTTATAATATCAAAATTTATTTGTAATATTATATAAATTTAATACAAATATAGGAATTAAAACTTGATCCTGTCATTTAATATCAACTAATAATTTTGAAACAACTTGATTATTTTGATATAAATAATATTCTAAATCTTTCATAATTATAAAACATATTTTTAGTTAAATAAATATAAAAAATTTAAAAATTATATACTTTAATAAAAAAAATTATAAAAAAACAGAATTTAAATATTTTAATTTCCTTTATACTTATTCTTTTATTCTTTAAATTTATTTTTCTATTTTTATTTAAAAAATTCTTTTATAAAAGTCACTTTTTTTTATTATCTTTTATAATCTTCCTATTAAAATAACAAATAAAAAAATGGAAAAAAGATCTAATATTTTCAAGATTTATATGTTAGAATATTTTAAAGATAAAATAAATTTATTTTCAAAAAAAGAAATAAAAAAGATTTTTTCTTCTATTTCATATAAAAATTCAAAAATTAATGTAAAAGAAGTTATTTTTTTAGAAGAAAATTTTATTAAAATAACAATAGAATCACCAACTAATAATACAAATAAACAAACTACATTTTTTTTAGAAATTTGAAAAAATAAATATAATAGATTTTTTTATATATATACCTTTAATAATTTTGATTTTATAGAAAAAATAGTTAAGAAAATTATCAAAGAACAGGTTTTTATTGATTCTTTCTGGTTTTCTGATACACTTTTAAAAGAACTTATTAAAAGCAACAAATATTGAAAATTAATTTGATATAAAGTAAAACAAGCATCTAAAATAATTAAAAAGAAATTATCTTGACTTTGAAATAAATATATTTTTAACCAAAAAATGTATAATGACTTTATCAATAATTCTATTCTTTTATCTATTAATATGAAAGAAAAAGAAACTGGAATAGATTATATTTTAACTAATAACTGAAAATTAATAATTAAGAATGTTAAAAATATTCAAGATATTAGCAAAATAAAAAACCAACTTTCTGATTTCTATTTAAAAAAATTAAAAGAAGTAGAAAAATATAATATAATACTTAAGTTAGAACATAATAATCTAATTAACTTAAAAGCAAAATGACCAATTGTTATAAAAATTAGTAATTTTGATAAAAATAATAATAATTTTCTTAATAAAGATTGGTTAAATAAACTAACATCTTTAAAATGAAACTACAAAACTTTTTGATATTATTCTTATTTAACCAACAATTCAGTTATAATTAATTTAGTAGATTATTATACTTGACAAGATTTTCATATAATAGCACATAAAGACAAATTAGAAATTTATTTTCAAAAAAAATATTTTTGAAATATATTTTATAGATTAATTACAAATATTGAATTAGACTTTAATAAAAAAGTAATTTATGATTTATAATTTATAATTTAAATTTTTTGTATAATATTTTTCTAATATTTGTCAATGAATTATTTCATATATTATCAGGGTTTTGTTTATTTTTTTTATTTAAAGAAATTTCTTTTCCAGTTAATGGATCTTTTAAAACAATTTTATTTAATTTAATTTTATTTTTTTGATTATTTTGATTATTATTAGCCTTACTATTTTTATCGTTTTTACTTTCAAATTTTTTTAAATAATTAGGTTTTTTATAAATATAAAATCTAATTTTAATAACTTTTCTTCATTGTTTAATTTCTTTAAATGAAACTTCTAATCATATTTGTCTTAATAATTTAAGTCTTTTAAGAATTCTTGTTTTAAATACGTTATATCTTCATCTAATTTTTGTTTTTAATTTTTCTTCTAAAGTTTCTATTTTAAAATCAATTACATTATTTTTAGCATTCATTAAAATTCCACCTAATCTTATAAGTCATAAAGACCTAAAATTTACATTTCTTATAATTTTCAAAGCATTATCTTCTAATAAAATCTTTGCAAAATATTTATTTATTACAAAAACTGCTTTATTGTTATCAACTTCAATTTTATAAAAAATAGGACTAGAAAATTTACTACCTTCAAAATTAATATTTGATTCAAAAATAGCATTAATAACCGCTTCATAATTTCTTGTTTTCAAATAATTAGCTAAACTAGATAATTTAACAGTAATAGTCCATTGATTTAGTTTAACTGCCTTTTGTAAAACATAATCGATAATTTTGTACTTTAAAATCATCGTCTAATTTTTATAAAATTTAAATTTATTTACCGTATAATAATTTTTTTTACAAAAAAAGCAAGTTCAGTTTAATATAATATTATTTTTTTATATAAAAATATTTCTATATATTAACTATGCTTGAAAATCTAAAATTATCATTTTATTTTAAAATTTTTATAACAACATTTTTGTGTAAAAAGATCACAAAAGTGTTGTCATAAGTAAAAAGTATATTAATAAATAAAAATTAGAAAACAAAATATAAAATTTTTAAATTTTTATTATAAAATAAAATTGGAAATGGATATTTTAACAAAAAATCGACAGGAAATAAAAAAGCTTTTTTCAATTAAAAATAACGAAGTTATTTTTTTAAAACATAATTATTTAACTAAATTTACAGACAAAAGTTTAGATTTTTTTATTTTTAAAACTTTAAAAACTAAAAAAAATAATTATACATTGAAAATGAATGCCTGAATATATAATAGAATTTTGAAACTTATATATTGAATTTATAGTTGTAAAACAAAATCAGAATTTGATAAATATAGAAATCAAATACAATCAGATTTAAAAAGATTATATAGACTTTGAAAAGATAATAGTGTTTCAAATGATGAAAATTTTTTATATAATATTTTTGATGATTTTAAGTATATGACTTATACCATTAAAAGACAAATAAAAAAAGATAATAAAGTTTTTTATATATATTTTACACCAAATAGAAAATTAATGAATTGAAGATATTTATTTTTTTTATATGTAAACAATCTTATTGATATACCATTCGATAAATATTTTGAAAAACCTACTAAAATAAAAAATTTTATTGTACATGATATTTATATAGAACAAAATAGTTTAAAAATAAAACTTTTAAAAATACTAGAAGAAATTTTTAAATCAAATTATTTTAAAGAAGAATATTATTATATAACTGATATAAAATCCAGAAAAGAAAAAGATTTATCAAATACTGTTGAACTTTTTAATGATGTTATACAAAAAGGTTTAAAGAAAATAAATAAAAATTTAAAATTTGATGACAAACAAATTATCGAAATTAAATGAAAAAAATTGTTTTTTGACAAGGAAATTAGAAAAACATTAGATGAAATGTATATTTTTAAATTTTTTCCTTTAAAATTTTAAATTTTAAAAAATTTTTATTTTAATAAATCTACTTTAATTTCAGAAATTAAATCATTATCATCAATAATTATATCATCATCTTCATTATTTTCTTCTTTATTTACAATTTTTTCAACCTTTTCTTCAATTTTCTTTTCAACTTTTTCAATATTTTCAACAATATTTGTTTTTTTACTTTCTATTTCATTATTGTTAGTAGTATTATTAACTTCTAATAATTTTTTTACTAAGTCTGTCAAAGTATTAACATTATTTAAATCAATATTAACATTATACATATATTGTAATAAGTCTGAATTATTTTTATAAAATTCTAATATTTCATCTTCTGAAATTAATTTTTTATAATCAAAAATTAATTGATCTATTATTTGAATTAAAGCTGAAATTTTAATTTCAGGATCAATTAATTGTTGTAAAGTTTCTGGTACTTCCTTTCAAGCTTCTAATAAACTATTAATTTTATTTTCTATGTCTGGATCAAATAACAAATTCTTATTTGGTTTAGCAAATAATCATTTTTTATTTAAAAAGATTTTCTTAAAATCATCAACAATTTTATTAGATAAACTTTTAATTCATTCAGAAGGATTAGATTTTATAAAAAGATGAATATTGAATTCTATTTCTTCATAATTAATAGCGTTTAATAAATTCTTTAAAATAAATATTCTAACTATATAATCGTCAATATTAATTTTACTAACTAAAACTAAATATAAATAAAATAATTCAAAAAATAAAAATTTTACTGCTATATTTTCTTCATATTTTAATAAAACATCATATAAAGTTGGTTTTAAATAAAATTCGAACATTTTCTTGAAAATATCAATTTTATATTTCAAAGCCATTTTCGTATAAATTTCAGCTTCATCTGTTATTTGTCATTGTAAATAAGCTTTATATTCATCTATAAGTAATTTTTCATCAAAATATTTTACATAATCATCAGCTGATTCATAAGGAACACGAATTATATATTTATTAACACTATCTTTAAAAAAGACTTCACCACGTCGTAAACTTGTTAAAAATCCTTTAAAACCAGATAATTTTTCACTAACATTATCTTTATCAGTAGCAGCTGTTACAACAGTAAATTGATTCAAAATACCAGAAAGTAATCTTTCTTCAGGTGCTTGCATTATAGGTATTAAATAAATTCAGCTTGATCTTCATTTTAAAACTATTTTTTTTATATCTGATATTATTTCTGGTTTACTTTCCAACATTTCTTGAAATTCTTCTATTACAATAATTAATGGTTTTATTAATTTTCCAGTTTTTTTAAATTGTATATTCCAACCTTCTTTAATCTGTTTTTTCCTTTTTTCCATTAAATAAACAGCATATTTAATCATTTGATAAATTTTATCATCATCATTTAGAATTAAAGTTACATGTTTAAACTTATATAATTCTTTAATAAATTCATCTTTTCTATCAGCTATCCAAATTTCTACACTATTTTCATTATTTTTAGTTAAAAAACTATATAATACATTACGTAATAAAACACTTTTTCAACTGTTTGTTTTACCAGCAATTAAAATATGTGTTAATGTTGTTATTAATTTATAAACTATTAATTTTTTATTTAGATTATCCCATACATAGTCTTTATTGATATCTTTTAAAACTAATTTTCTTTTACCAAAAATAACACTATATCTATCAATTAAAAGTTGTGACCTTTCTTCTTCTGTCATATCTGTATATTCATTAATATTTTGTAATCTTAATAACTTACTTTTCCGTTCGTTTCAATATATAACTTGTAAAATATCACTTAAATTAAAAGGAACATATCACCAAGTTCTATTTTCATCATTTGGATCATATTGATGTTTCAATAAAATATAATAAATAGATTGACTATTTATAATTTCTATTTGACTTTGAATTTCAACAAATTTATTTTCTTGCATAAATTCCGGTGAAAATACATCCTTTAGAAAGATAAAATCATAATAATTTTTACTATCTTTATTGTAAACAAATTCTGTAAATTTTGATAGAAATTTAGGGATTATAATCAAACCAAATACTTTATCATAGTAAATAAAAAATACACTATCATTTTTAATATTAGGTTCTTTTTGTAATACATCTTTTGACGTCCATATTTCATTTACATATTTTTGTAATTCTTCTTTAAATTTTATTGCATCTTGATTTAAAAATATTAAATTATAATTAAAATCAAAAATAATATTATCATTAATAACAAATCATTTTTTCTTTAACTGATTAATTAAAAAAGTTTTTCTATCTTGAATATTTGTTTTTTCTAAATTTAAAATATCTGATTTGTTTTCATCTGGATTATCATTATCATTATCTACATTTTTAACTATATTATTATCTTTTTCAGTATTTTCTTCTATATTATTTTCCTTGATTTTATCATTATCTATTTCAGTAGAAGGATTAATATTTAAATTTTCTTCTTTTAAATCTGATAAATTAGTATCATCAATATTATTAATATTTGAATCAATATTTGAATCTAAATCTGTTTCTGTTTTTGTTAATATATCTTTTTTTTCATATATAGGAATTTCAAATGATAAATTTCTTACTGGTAATGTCTTTTGCTTTATATAGGATAAAAACTTTTTAAAATAAAATCAAATATTAGATAAAACATCAAATAAATTTCTAACTTTATTAACTGTAATATTTCCAAAAATAAAAAATTTTATTGAATCTATAAACTGATTAAAAGAAAGTAATATTTTTCAATATTTAAAAATAAAATAAATATAGAAAAAATAAAAAATTACTGAAATAACATATTTTATAAAAATTAATGATATTTGTATATTTGATTTATTAGTAAAAAACAAAAAATCATAAAAACTTTTAACTTGGGGTAAAATTACATATCATTTTATTAATGCTAAATAAAAAAGACTTTTTACAAACGAATATAAAAATATAAAAAATAAAACTATTGGTACATCATTATCAATTTCTTCGTTTTCTAATTTAAATTTTTGATAAGCATATATATAATAAATGAAAAAAGATAAAATTAAAAAAAGATTTATGTTAAAATAATTAAATAAATTAATATTTAAAAGATAATTAATTAAATAAGCAATTAAATATAAAAAAAATATAAAAATAATATAACCTAAGATAAGCATTATTTCTTATTATCTTTTAAATGTTTATTTTGAATTTTTTCTTCTTTTATTTTATATTTTTTTATTATATCCTTTGACAATTTCTTTTTATAATAAATTTGAATTTTTATATTAATAAAATATCTTCAATCTTTGTAAGTTATTGAATATTTTGATAAAATATTATATTTAGCTAATTTTTCTAATAATTTTGTAATATTTTGAAAAGTATTACTATAACCATTAATTTGAATTTTTATATATTGTATTTTATTTTTAGTAAAAGAAATATTTTTAATATTAAATCACTGTAAAAATAAATAATTTGCTGATAATTGCTTTAAATAATCAAAAACTTTTGGTAATTCGTCAGCACCAAAATAATCCGTTTTTATATAATCCCTTTTTGATAATATTTTTTTAGCTGTTTCATAATCATCTTCTGATTTGTATAAAAAAAACTTATATGCTAAAATTTTTTTATTATAATCTTCTAATTTACTTTTTAAATTTAATCACCATACAAATAATCAAATTCAAGCCAAAAGTAAAAATAATAGTAAAGACATTTTATACTTAAAAACAAAAATATCTTCTATTTTGTTTTCCATGTTTAATATTTTATTACAATAGTAAATTTTTTATTACTAAAACTAGGATAATTTTGTATTGTATTTCTAATATTATTTGATAACAAAAAGTAAATGAATCTATCTATTTTTTGTTTGTCTGCATCATTTAAATTTATAAATACTTTTTCCAAGAAAATAGTTTTATCACTTATATTAATTTTATCTGCCGGTCATACAAATTTTAAAAAATTATTTAGAACTAAATCCATAGTTTTGATTTTATCTGGTTTTAATACATTTATTCTTAGTCATTCATATTTTTTAACAAAATTTTTAGCTTGATTTATAGTAGTAATTCTTTCTTCTATTTCTTCTTTTAATTTTTTTTCATAAGCTTGATATATTCAATTATAGAAATAAAATCAAATAAATAATATCAAGTTTACAATAAAGAATCATATAAATAAATAAAATTCCTTAATAAATAACATAAATTTATTTTCTTTTTGTGCTTTTATTTTGTCTGTCATATTATTTTAAGTTTATTTTTTAAAATTTTGTAAAAATTCCACTTCTTCTTTTGGAAATAATCAACTTTCATGGATATAATATTTATTTGCTAAACTTGTAATAACTTTTAAAATTAAGTCAATATCTGTTGATTTAGTAATTACTGTATTTAAATCAATTTTTCTAATTAAATATAAAAATATTAATTTATAGTTAATTCATAAAATTTTACTTTGTATTTCTTGTAATTCAGCTAAATTTTGTTGATCTGACCGATTTTTATTTCGCAAATATTGTTCGTAAACTGTTATAAATTTATTATCCAACGTTTTAAGTCTTCTAATATTTATTAAATAACTAATTAATAATTCATTAGTTTTTGATAATTCTTTTAGTCTTGATATTGTTGTAAAAAGATTTTTAGCATGAATTGTTCATAAAACTAAATGCCCTGTTTTTGCAGCTTCCATAAGAATTTTAGCTATATTTTCATCTTCATTTTCACGAATTTCACCTAATACTATGATATCTGGTTTTTGTCTTAAAGCGTCTTTTAAACCAGCTATAAATGATTTCACATCTTTTCAAACTTCTTTTTGATAAATTAAACTTTTAGGTGATGACAATAAATATTCTATTGGATCTTCAATACTTATTACTGTTTTATTAATTTTTTGTAAACCTTCTTGTAACATTGTAAATAACAATGTTGTTTTTCAAGAACCAGTTGGTCAAGAAACTAATCATAATCAGCTACCACTATTTAATGTAACTAGCAATTTGTTTAACAAATCCTTTTCAATTAAACTAGGATCAAATATATTAAGTATATCATATTTTGTCAATTCTTGTCATTTTATTTTCTGTTCTAATAATTCATTTAATATTATTTTTTGATCATTAGTTAATTCCATACCAATAGAAGGTAAAATTCCATTGATGAACCATCCAAAAACTTGTTTATATTTCTTTTTATCTTCAAATCTTTCATATAATTCATAAAAAAGAAAATATTTTATCATATCGTTTAATTTTTTAACAGATATCATATTTTTAATAACGTCTTCAAAATTCAAATTTGTATATATTGCCCTAGCTGTAATAGTAAAAACCTTTGTAACTATATCATCAAATATACGTCTATTGGACATATGAACATTTAATCTTAAATTTAATCCTAAATCTATTATTTCTTTTCAAATATTTATTTTACCAATATAACAACTAGTATCTTCTTTTGATTTTTTTTGTAACCATCTAACAAAACCTATATTTTGGTCATTATTTGTTGATATATTTTGTAATTCATTTAATAATCAAGTTTCATTATTATTTAATACTTCTTGTTTATATAATAAATATAAATCTTTTATAAAAACAATTAAGTATTTTAAAAGTGATTTATCTTTTAATTCATATATTTTAAAATTATTTTGTTTATAATAATCTATTATTTTTTCTTTTTCTTTTGTCATATTATATGTATTATATAATACTAGTTGTTTATAATCATTTCATTTCCTTGCTGTTATTAAAATTATATCCATTGGATACCAATCAATATTTATATCAGAATATCAATATTTAAAAACATTATATAAAAAGTTACCAATGATTGGATGTTCAATATTTATAACACTTGATGAAAATTTTCAAAATATAAATTCCTGTAAATTCATTTATTCTATATCTTTATATAAATAAAAAAGTTTATTTATAGCAATCTTATTTAGAATTGCAAAAATAATAATAATGATAATAACCGCTAGTAAATCTTGTAATCAAGGCTGTTTTTTTATAATTTTTATAATTTTCTGTTTTTTAGGTAAATATAACGGTAATGGTATTGATCTATATCAAACGTCATTTATAAAGCTATTTAAATACAAGTGATTAACACCAACATTTAAAAAGTAATTGTTATCAAAGTTTAAAGTAGCATTAATTAAATATCTTTTATATAAATTTAAATCATCAATATTTTTCATAATAAAGAAGACATATAAAGCTTTATCATTATTATATTCTTTTTTTAAATATTTTTTAAAGGCTATTTTAACTGCTTCAATATGATATAATTTAGAAATACTTACAAAGTCATTTTTTCTATCTAAATAAAAAGCACTATTATTTACAGCATAATCTAATTCAATAGGATTAAGAACGTCTTTTATTTTTTTCCAAGTTTTTTTATCAGTTATTATATTTACACTATTTTTACTATATTTCTGAATTAATTTATCTTTTTCGTCTAGAATTTTTTCTTTATCAATATATTTAACTTCAATTTTATAATTAGGTACAAAATAAAATTTATTATTGTATTTAAATAATATAAAGTTAGAATTTTTAGGTAGATATAAAAATCACATATATAAAAATTCATTTCATTCAATAATATTCTTTAATTCTTTTACTTCTTCATTAATCATCTTTAAATATTTTTCTTTTTCTAACATTTTTTTTCTTTTTTCTTCATTTTGTTGTTTCAAATATTCTTCATATTTTTTTATTTCGTTTAATACTTTTTGATTGTATAATTTATAGAAAGTATTATCAATTTCAGTATCTTTAAAAAAATTAACTTTAATAAAATCTTTATCCTTTTCCTTTTTAGGTTCTGCTACTTCTTTGTTTTTACTATTAATTTTTAATTTAATTTTATTTAGTTTTATTTTGATAATGTTTGGATTATTTCCATATGTTACATTAATTATATTTAAATTTAAAAACAATATAGCTATAAAAATTATAATTTTTTTCATATTTTAATAAAATATATAATTAAATTTTCTTATATTTTCTAATGGTCTTAAATAATCTTTTTTTTGGTTATAATATTTATTAAAGAAATCAATTAAAAATCTTTCATCTTTAAATTTATAATATAATTTTAAATTTTTATAAAATTTTTGTCTTAAATCATAAGTATTTAATCACCACCATAAAATATCTGGATAAAGTTTAACCATTAATTTAAAAAATTTCATTTTTTCAAATTCTTTTAAAGGAACTAATTTAATAAAATCAGCATATAGTCTAAATCTATAATTTATAGTATTTCATACAGTATTTAAAAAATTATAAACTTGTTTATTTTTAAAACATCCTAATATTTCTTTATAATCTTTTAATTCACCAATTTTATTTTCTATTTCTGTATAAATATCACAATTATAATTTGGTTTTAAAATTTTATTAAGAAAAATTTCTTTTAAATTTCTAGCTGACAGATTAAAATCTATTAACTGGTTATCTTTTGGTTCTGTTATTATTCATCATTGTAAAATATCATATATAAATGGTATAAAATTATATTTATTATTGTCACTATTTGATATATATCATAATTGTAAATAGTCTTTGAAATCAATATTGTTTAAAAAGTTTTTAAAATCTTTTAATATTTTATAATCTTTATTATAAAAAATATAATTAAAAAACATATTATAAAAATCGGTATAAAACCAAACTACTTTTTTAATTTTTTCATATTCTTTTATAACATTTAATTTATCTTTTTCTTTGTTTTCAATAATTTCTTTTATGTTATTTTTTATTTTTATATAATCTTCATAGTCAAAATTAAAAATTTCTTTTAAAAAATTAGAATCATTTATTAAATTATTAAACAAATATTTTTGTCGATTAAGTAAAATTTTTTGATACAACTGTGTATTAGTATCACATTTTGACATATAAGTAATTATATCTATTTGATTTATCATATCAAAATTTTTTTCTATCCATTTCTTTAATTCTTTGTTTTTAGTCTTACATAAATTTTTATTATTCAAAAATATATTTATTAACTTTTTAAATTCTTCATAATATCATTGTTTTTTAAAATAATTTGTTAATTGATTATAATATTCAAGAACAAATGGATATAAAATAATATACATATGATAATTATAAATATCTTTATAATTTGCTGTTTTTTCAATAAAATTTCTATAATTTCAATAAAATTGTAATTTGATAGGTCAAGTAGTTAAGAATAATTGATTTATTTTTTTTAATGGTTTTCAATATATAGTCCAATCACCACATAATAAAGCATAACCATCTTGTCATATTTGATCTTCTGTTAGACAGAAAGGGCTTAGTATTTGTGTTTTTATTTTTAAACTTGAAGATTGAACTTGTTCTTTTAATTCTTTTTGCAATTTCTTATCTTTTATATTTTTATCAATAAATTCTAATGTATTATTTAAAATTTTATCAGCATCTTTCTTTTTTTGTTTATTTAATAAATAAAATGTTGGAACATTTCAATAAATACTTTTAGATGACAAAGTTATATCTGTATTTTTATCTGTTATTCATAATTTTTTTAATCAAATTATCATATTTCTAATACTTTTATCAAAAGATTCTTTTGTTATTATTTTAGGTTCAAAATCATCATCTATTTTAATTTTTATTCATTCTATATTTATAATTTTACCTTTATTTTTAATAATTTTATCATATAAATAATCTTTAGTAGTAATATTTTTCTTAACATCTTTTATTAATGTTTTTTGTTTTCCTTTAAAAATAAAATATCAAGAAACTAAAATAATAAATGCAAAAATGATAAAAATTAAAAATATTTTTATTTTTTTTATATTATTCATTTATTATAAGAATAAGAAAATAAACTAAAAAATAAGTAAAATCTTTAAAAATAAAAAAAGCGGTCATTAAGACCGCTTTAAAATAATAAAATTAAAATATTATTTTTATTCTTTATTAATAATATAACCTGCTATTGACAATAATATTATTAAAGTCATAAACAATACAATTACATTAGTAGCTAATCCTGTTTTTTTAGTATTAACAACTGCTTTATTTTCTTGCTTTGTTTCTTTTTGTTCTTGTTTTTCTTGTGGTTGTTCTTGTTTAGGTTGTTCCTTTTGTTCTTGTTTTATGTTAATATCAGCTATCTTTTTTAACCCGTCATCTGTGTTTTCATAAACAGCTAAATCTGTCAAAGGACTATCAGAAAAAGTAGTATCAGAATCAACAACTAAAACAGGATCATCTTTTTTATAATTTATAGGTTTATCATTATCATTCATATACAACAAAATTACTGATCAACAAGTTTTTTCAAAATCTTGATCTTTTTGTGTTACTGTTTTAAATAAATCAGCAAATGTAGTTGAACTTTGTAAATTTGTGTCATTAGTACATATAAAATATTTTTCGTTTACTGTATTAAGTTTAATATCCTTTACTTGGCTAGCAATATCATTTTTTATGTTAAATAATATCCCTTGTCAAGATTTTAATTCAAAATCTTGTTCTGTTATATATTGATTGTCTTTGTAAATAAAATTGTATGATGTAGTATTGGCTGTTGTAGTATTAGTAGTATCAGATGTATCTGTGTTGTCTGTATTAGCCGTATTAGCTGCCAATGTAAATCCGAAGGTTAATAAAGCCGTTGAAATTAACGCTTTTTTAAACATTTAAATTAACATTAAAAAGTAAAAGAAAAAGAAGGAAGAAAAAATCATTACTTAATATCTAATTCGTTATTATCTTTTGTTACATCTATCCAATTACCAGAACCAGCATCATAGTAATATATTTTAACTTTGTCAGCGTTTGTAACAATTTCGTCTGATGTTATATTAGTATGGATTATACCAGTATTATAAGAAGCAGACAAACCAAAATCATGATTACTATTAGGTGCTTCTGTTAATAATCCTTTATATACACCATAAGAATTACCATTAATATTTACAACACCATATAATGTATCTTCATTTTCATTAGTAGAATTATCACCATCTACATCAATATAACCAGATTTTATATTATAATTAACACCGTCGATATTTATTTGTACACCATCAGCTAAAGTTCAACAACTGTTATCTGTGTATAGTTTACCATCTTTAACATAGTAAGTATTTGAACCATCATTTACTTCTGTACATCAAGTTATTGGTACATTCCAAGCTATATTTTTATTAAAGGCAATAGCTAATTTTTTAGTTCAATTATCTAATATAATAATATTTGAATTTAAACCGTTATAAGGATTATTACCATTAAGATCAGCAGTTACTGTTATTGTATAAGAACCAGAAAAATATAGTCTATTAGATGAATCATCTAAATCAGATACATATAAATTCATGTTTGAATCATTTTTTTCAAATGAATATACATATTCATCATTCATATCTTCTGTTGATCCTGAACGTGTTATATCAATATGACCGTTATTATAACAATCATTTGATATTGTATGTATTTCAATAGAAGAAGTAGAAGTTAGTGGAATATCAGTAGCAAAAACATCTGCTGGTACATATCTTACTACTAGTTGCTTATTATTATAGTCTATATTATAACTATCAATATTAGTACTAGGTTCATTAGAAATTACTTCTTGAATATTATTCAAAATATCATTAACATTATCACCATCAAAAGTTATAATTAATTTATGTCCATTTTCATCTTTTGTGAATTTAGCACTTGTAATAGTATAGTTTAAATTATTACAAGAAGCCATAAGACCTTGATTATCAAAATTAATTGCATTAATAGATATTTCGTAATTATTTGCTTTTCAACTTTCATCTTCAATAAACCATACATCATTCGAATTATTATATAGTATTTCATTATTATTAGTATCAATAGCTACATATTTAATATATCAACTATTAACAGTATTAGGATCACCAACATTAATAGTTAAGTTTACAGTTCAATCTACTGATGGTGCTGTTGTATATACATCTGCTAATACTTTAAATTGTTTTGAATAATATTTAGATAATATATAATTGTTTAATTTAAATATTATATCACCACTAGCATTATTATAATTTGATAACAAGTATTGTTTACTAACAACTTTATCAGTAACAGCATCTACTAATCTAAAGTTTCTTAAAATTATTTCTGGAACACTATTAACATGAATTTTTATTTCCTTTATTTTTGCTGGCAAATCATTATTATTAGCTAATGTAAAGGTAAATATAGCTTTTGAAGCACCAGGTGTAGTTATAACATTATCATCAAAATCAAATGCCAAAATAGCTGGATATATATATACATTTCTTCATTCGCCAACTTTGCTTATATTAGTTGTTGAATATTTTAATCAAGTAGATTGACCATAAATTTCATTTAAAGAAACATCAGCTAATTTTACTTTCAATCTTACAGTTCCTGGTATTAATCCTGTTTCATTAGTTAATAATTTTCAATAGATACAATAATACTTTGGTGTATTTTCACCAATATCTGTTCTACTTACTTTTTCATTCATACTAATTGTTATATTTGGATCATCTGATACTGTACCTGAACCAACAATATTATCTACAAAATTGGAATCAAATTTACAAGCATCAGAAGAATCTGATTTTACTATATAGATTTTTTCTAAATCTTTTAAACCATTACATACTGTGTTTACACCACAAATATTATATTTACTATAATCTATTGACGAATTTCCTGGGATAACTTCATATTCACCAGTTAAAACTAATTTATTAATTCTAATATCTTCATATTTTGGATCTATTGACAATTGTCCTAAAACAACATATTTATCAGCTGGTGATTTAATCTTTGTATCATCAACATTATCTGTTATTGAAATAGTTACATCACCATTTGTTTTAATTTTATTCACATCTAAATACAAGTCGTGATTATTATAAATACTATCGCCATATTGTGTAGTAAATACAGCACCATTTTTAGGAATTACTAATTGAATTAATTTGTTGTTTAGACTAGAATCATTTTCTATTTTACCAACTATAACAAAAGTTTTAGATTGTCAATTATCAATTTCAATTGGATTATTAATAGCAAATTGATAACTTGTCTTACCTAAAACATTTTCATAATCAGTTATCAAATTTACATCTTCAACTTTAATTTCGTCAGTGTTACTATCAACATATCCTATTGCCATAACAGATATATGTTGATTAGCATCAGAATTATCAGGACTTGTAAAATTAACAGTTAAACTGTTTATTTTTATCTTTCAAATACCAAAATTTTGAACAGTAAAACTTCATAATGTATCAATAGTATTTACTAATACATTTTTTGTTTTAATGGTAGAAGAAAAATCAACATCACCTTTTATCACTAAAATATTAGGACTTGTAACACTAGAAACAGGTCTAATTGTGTCATCATCTTTATTTTCAAATTCAAAATCATTTTGATTAATGTTAAATGTTAATTGTGCACCATCCATAGAATCGCCTATATCACCTGTTAATATAAATTGTCCTTGACCTTTTGGTAATTCTACATCATTATCAAATGTTACTGTAACTGTTGATCAAGAAATTTTAGGTTCTGTATCAATATCTATATTATAAGTGCTATCATTAGTTTTATATGTTAATTTTACATTATCAATATCTATATTTGTACCACTAGATACATTAATAGTTACTGTTCATTTTTTAAATGTTACATTATTACCAAAAATTTCAGCATTCCATCTAAATAATTCAACATTTGTTCCAACAGGTATTTTTACATTTATGTTTGATGCATTTGAAAATAATACACTTGTTGATTTTAATGTATATTTACCATATCAATCAACAACATTAGATACTGTATAACTAGCAAATTTACTAGTATAATCATCTATACTGAACAAGACATCAGTTTCATCTGTTGTATCTAATTTAACTTTAACATAATCATTTTCATCACCAATAAAGTCTGATAGTTCAAAACAGATAGATTTTGTTTCAGCAATATTTATTTTTAGTCTTTTTGAAATATCATTATTAATAATTGTTATTTCATCGCCTTTAATAACAGTATCATAACCTGTAAGTATATTACAAGTACCATTTGACCACAATCATATTTTTACATCATTTACATCAGCAGTTCATTCTGTTTCTAATTTCATTTTAAATAAATTAACTGGATCATCACCAACATTTTGGATATCATATACTAAATAAACCTTATCATTACTAGAAATATCTTTATTTGGTGTTGATTCACTGTTAAAATTTATATTAACTTTACCTAATGATAAATTATATAATTTATAATCTTTAAAACTTTGATCATTAATCCTAATATTTAATAATTGATTGTTTGCTGATTTATTTTCAACTAAAATATGATAACTACCTGCTGGTAATTCAAATTCATATTTTTCTGCTGATCTTATTTTTCTTTCTTTAATAACATTATAATTATCATCTACAATATAAAACTTTCCTACATCATCATAATCAAAAAGACCAGAAAATTCTACTGAAATATTATTATCTTGTGGTAAATATACGTCAGCAACAGTATTATATCCTAATATACATTCTTTATATTCATCTTTTACTTTAACATATACCTTGCTTTTATCAATAGATATAGTATCAAGTTTATTATCATTTTTATATAAATCTACTGTATCTACTGGTTCTTTCAAACTTAAAATACATTTATTATTAGAACATTTAGCCGTATATGATATTTCTACATCATTATTTTTTAATACATATCCATCAGCATTATTTATTCAATCAATTTCAATAGTCCAAGGATCTAAGAATTTATAACTAACCTTAGTTTCAATATTTTGATCATTAGATTCATTATTTTCATTAATGATTGTACTTTCATTTTCTTCTTGTTCTGTTTCTTGCTGTGCTTGTTTAGTTAATTGATTAATTGCATTTTCCAATTCATCTTCCGTTTCTTGTTGTCCTTGTTCTTTTTGTTCTTGATTTTGTTCTTGATTCACCTGATTTTCAGAATTTTCTAATTGTTGTTCTAATTCTTTAAATTTATTTTCTATTGTTGTTTCATAAGTAGTCAATAAAGCTTTAACTAATTCATCTTTTTTTATAATATTATCTTCTACTTGTATATTAATAGGAATTATTTTTGAAATAATTTTTAAATCATCTTTTGTAACTGGTTTATTAGGATCCTTTACATCGACATCAAACAATAACTTTGCTGTTTCCAAATAAGCTTCAATAGGATTAGAATAATTTCAAACAACTAATCAAATTTTATGATCTAATAACATCTTAGTTCTTAAAGCCATTATAATTGCTTCCAATAATGTAGCTGGTTTATTATCTATTTTTTTAGCAATTCATAATTGAATTGCTTTATTTAAATCCACTTGCTGCTGATTAGTCATTTGTTGTTCTTGTTGACTATCTTGTAATCATAATGATTTTAATAAATCATTAACATCCAAATTTTCTGCATATATTAAATTAAATCCAACCGAATAAAAGGTAAAAATTGCTAAAATTATTTTTTTTAACATTTATTTATTTTTTTTAAAATTTAAAATAATATAATATAATCAAGAAAAAACAATTAAAAATAAAAAGATATAAATAATATATAAATTAATACCAGTTCTTTTGTTATTAATTTTTGTTTTAACTTCCGATTTAGCAATTGTTTTTGTATTAGTGTTTTGTTGGTTAGTTCCAGTATTAGTATCTTCAACTGGATATTTTACAACACAAGGATTAGGCCTAATAGCTTCATCACTATTACAATAATCTAAAATATATTTATTATCTTGTCTTTTTTGTAAAAAAAATGTTGCTACTGTTGTATTTTGTAAGTCTTGGTTAATATTTATATTACATATAGCATCTTGTCAACTATTTTTACAAGTTCCAAAATCACTAACTGCTTTTGTTATTGGTGTATTAGCATGTAATCTTATTTTATAAGTGCCTGGTTGTAAATTTTTAATAAAAACACTACTTGTGTTTTGATTAGGATTAAATAATGGTAAGGCTAATAAAAATAAACTTTCTAACATAATTAATATAAATTATTATATAAAAACTTTTAAAATAAGTAAATTTACTATCTATTTTTTACTATCTATTTACTTTTATTTTCAATTTTGTATTTTTTGTATTGTTTTTTATTATATTTTTAGGTTTACTTTTAATTATAGTGTTAGTATTATTTTTTAATTCTGATTTTAATAATTTATAATCAATTTTAGTAGCAATTTTTTGAATATCTAATTGTCAATCTGCTAACATCATAGATATTTTTTTATAAGGAATTAATCATATTTTAAAAACTAATTCTTTTTCATCTACATTTTGAAAATATTCATTAATCTTGTCTGTATCTTGCCAATATTTTAATCAATTTATACCTTGATATAAAAAAATTATTCATATTACGACATAAAGAAAGAACAAGATAAGATATAACATTTATTAAACTTTTTTATTATTTAAATTATCTATATTTTTTATATTTTCAATTTCATCTAAATCCTTTAAAATATCATCATCTAAATCAAGATTTTCAATTTTATCATCATTAATTTTTGATATTTCTTCTTCAAATTCTAATAATTCATCTATTTCTGAATCTTTCTTAGTTTTGGCTTTTGTTTCAATTTTCTTCTTTTTCACTTTTTGTGAACTTTCATTAATATTAATATCATCACCTTCTATTTTTCACTTTGCATCTACATTTTCAATATTTACTTTAACTTCTGGTTGTATAATTTGTTCACCTATTTGAACTTCATTATCTTCTAATCCTTTAACTTCTGCTTTTGTTTTAACTTTAACTTTAGCTTTTTTGTCACTTTCCATTTCTACATCTAAAGCACCTTGTAATTTTCAATCAGCATGAATATTTGCTTTCGTATCTACATTTAAATTAAGATCTGCATCAACATTTTGGTTAATTTTAACATCACCAGCATCTACCACATTTTTATTATCTTTTTTATCCTGTTCAGCTACATCCTTATCAATATCTTCTTTAATATTTTCTTCAATATTATTTTCAACATTTTCTTCTAATAAATTTTCGTTACTTTCAGATTCAGATTCAAGTTTTTTATTATCTTCTTGTAATTGCGTATTTCATATATCTTCCAAAGCTTCTTCTGTTTTAATAATATCTTCTTTTTCTTCCGAATCAGGCATAGTTTCATTTTCTTCTTTATTTTCAAAATCTTCTTCAAAGAATGCTATTTTTTGTTTTTCTTCTTGTTTGTCTTTTGCTTGTCATAACATACTAATGTTATCAGATATTATATTAAATGCTTCATTAATATATTCATTCACTTCCTTTAATAATGCTTCTTTTTCTTCTAATATTTTATATAATTGTTCCACTTTTTTCTTATATTCATCATCTAATTTTTTTAAATGTTGCACCTTTTCTTTTAATATTTTTTGATTATCTTTTAATTTATTGTGTATTTCTGTTATTAATTCAAAACCTTCAATTATCCCTTTTAAATGTTCTTCTGCCATTAATAGTCATTTAAATAAATTTGACATTCTTTATATTATTTTAAAATTTAAAAAAGTTGTCATATATATTTTAGCTTTAAAGTAAGATTAAAAGTTTTTGTTACATCATTTAAATTTATATTTACGTTATCAACTAAATAATATTTTTGTATTTGTCTTAATTTTAATAATATATATTTAATAGCATCATAATGTTTAATATTATATACATTAACTGTTAATTCTTTTTCTGTTTTTGCTATTTTAGTTATTAGCCTTAAATCTTCATCCATATCCTGATTAACAATTTTTATTAATTTTTCTAAATGTTCTATAATATTTTCATCAAAATAATCTTTTCAAATTATTTTTAAATCATTATTTTCCAATAAATTTTTTAATCAATTATAATTTGTTTGAAGCTTTTTTAAATAAAGTTTCTTTTCTTTTAAAATTTTATTACTATCAACAATTTTCTTATATTGTACAAAATTTTTAGTTAAGAAATAATAAATATTAAAAGCAACGACTAACAAAAATATAAATGCTATTAATCCATATAAACCTAGTAAATTATATTTCATATTTTCCAAATAATCAACATCTTTAATATTTTTAGTTATTTCTTCTTCTTTTATCTTTCTTATATTAGCATTTTTTTCTTTTTTATTAAAAATATTCTTAATTTTATTAAAAAATCATTTTTTTTCTTTTTCTTCTTTCAAATTATTACTTACTATTTCCTTATCTATTTTATTATTTTCTGTATTACTAACACTTTCTTGCTTATTATTTTCTTCTTTTTCTTTATTATCATTATCTTCACTACTTTCTTTATTTTCAGTCTTTTGTTCATCAATTTCTTGATCTGAAATATCTTTATTTTTTTCATCATTAATATCATTTTCATTATTATTTTCATTATTATCAATATTTTCAATAACATCATAATTTAATGTTTGAACATTATCTTCATTTTTACTTTCTTCTACTACTTCTAAAAGATCATCTTTATCATTATTTTTAATATCAATATCATTTTCAATATTATCTTTAAGGTTATCAATACTAACATCAGCATTTACTTCCAAATCTTCAAGAATATTATTATTATCAATAGTTTTATCTTCTACAACATTTTCATCTTTTTCTATTTTTGAAAATTCTTCAAAATTATTGTTTTCTAAACTTATATTTTCATTTTTTATTTCTTGATTTTGATCAAAAATTTCTTTTTCTAATTTGTTATCTGTTTCTTCTAATTTATTTTTTTTGTCTATAGTATCAATAATACTTTCATCAATTTCAGTATCATTTTTGATTTTTTTTGTAAAATTTACTTTTTCTTTTAATTTTTTAAAATTCAACATTTATTATATACAATTAATTTAAAAAAAACTAAAAAATAAGTAAATTTAGTATATTTTTAAATAAAAAGTATATTTAATTTATTATTAGAAAAATATAAATAAATGATTTGAAGCTAATTAAAAATACATATCTTAATATACATTATGAATGAATAGTACTATAATTTTTTATTTAAAAATGTGAATTGCTAACTTTTATAATAATAGAAAAATTTGAAAAAAATACTAAATAAAATATAAATATATTAATTTTTAAAATTTTCTTATTTTTAATTCCCTAAATTTTTTAAAAATAAGGGATTTTTTTTATTAAAGAACAAATGACGACTTTTTTAGTTTATATT
>Ga0256838_1000060_pt1 | contig 82022 bp, 109 predicted proteins | sample 4571419metaG_FD_185978 | JGI IMG/M metagenome (GOLD analysis project Ga0256838, IMG submission 185978) | Hydrothermal vent microbial communities from Guaymas Basin, Mexico - 4571-419 | ecosystem: Environmental > Aquatic > Marine > Hydrothermal vents | place: Mexico: Guaymas Basin | collected... | reverse complement strand
ATACTATTTTGTTGGTAATAGGGTTATTTATCATTGTTATAAAATAAGTAAGTAAAAAAGCAGGAAGATTATAACTTTTCCTGCTTTTTAAATATTTTTTTCTTACACACTTTTTAGGAACAGACTCTATACTTCTGGGGTCTCGGAGTAATCTGAGTCATATCATCACACTACATATAATTTTCAGTTCACTACATCTGCATCACAACCTTCTTGAGGAGAACCAGGTTTATCCGATAGTTGCTCCCAAGTATCATTTTCTATATCGTATCTATAGAGTTTATTATTATGATAATAACAATAAATGTATTGTCATATTATATTACCACTCACTCTTCAAGTTTGTGGTCAGCTACTACCTGTTGTCCAACTATCTGTATTAGGGTCATAAATTGCTGGTATGTTCGATGATACTATTACTAATTTATTGTTATAATTTCAAGCTGCCATTCTCCGATATCATACTGGTGAGTCTGATAATTGCTTCCAAGTATCATTCTCTATATCGTATCTAAGCGTATGCTTATCTTTATCAACTATATAGATATAATCTCATATGCAACATCCAAATATACCAGATGTTGCGAATGGCAGGCTTTCCCTTGATTCCCAAATATCAACTTTTCTTTCTAGATTTTTAATCGTATAAAAAATATTTTTTTTACCAATATTTATATTGATAGGTCAACAATATGGTTTTGCAATGATTATATTATTATCTCAAGTCGTATAATCTGTTGCAATATAATCAATGGTAACATTATTAACAATATTTGCAATAATTGTATGTCAACTTAAATCTAAATCTCAATTATCATTAAGTATAACCAATCAATTAGGTTGCATTTCAGCAGCTCAATTTCTTTTATATTCACTAGCATTTATTCATTTTAAAGCCATAGTTTTTTAATTAAATTTTAAAGTTCATTAGTTTCAAGGTTTCAATCATCATTGATATCTATTTTATAGAATTTATTTTGTACTTTATTCCATAGTTTTACTCCTACTTCTTGTCTTATATCATTTACATTTCAACCACTTATTTCAGTCAATTTCTCTATAAAATTAGGACTGAAATCATTTTCAGTAGGTTGTATTTCTATTGTTGCTATATTATCTCAAAGTTCACTATTTCAAGCTCCATCCTGGATTTTTGTGTAATCTACTTTTATAGCTAATATTCAATCATTTTTTCAAAGTGTATAATTATCGGAATTTCTAACAACAACTAGAAAGTCCATATTCTCACTTCATCTATTGACCCCAACCAAAGCAAGTCAAGGTCAAACAGTTAAAGTTCAATCTCAATTATCTGTTATGTCAAATCAATAAATTATACCAGGAGTAAATAATTGTCAAAATATTCAAATTTGCCAATCTTTATTGATGTTATTTCAATTAAGCAATCAAGTTATTATAGCCATTATTTTCTTTTAGTTTTTAAATCTTTTTTTTCTTCTTCTATTTTCTCTAGTCTCTGTAAAGCATTAATCAATTGAAATACTTCCCTGTATGGTCTGTTTGCTAAATATTCTAATAAAGCATTTATTAAGTTAGTATCAATTTTGTACATTATTATTTTTTTATAATATAAAGTTTTTTAAAAAGATTAAATCTAAATTGAATTTAATTCAAGTTCTCAATTTGAGTTTACAGATAGTTTATATCTATTTCAATTTCAGTCTCTTAATATAATTCATCATCAATTTTGTAAAAGTTCCATATCATTACCCTTAAATTGTGCTATTCTTGTATATCCTCAACAATTTTTTGCTATTCATACTCCTTGGCATCATCTAATTTCAGGTCAATCTATCCAACTAGCAAATCAAATAATATGATTATCATCTCAACTACTCCTTAGATAAATAGGATTATCATATAAGACTGTTTTTACTTGTATTCATATATATGAGGGTTTAATTTGTAATTTTGCAGAATTATTTGAATAAAAATCAAACTCTCAATCACTAACATAATTTAATCCAGTATCATTATCTCAAAACGCAAAACTTATTTTAGGATTACTTACTTTAAATCAAAGTCTTCAATTATTCCTTACTGCAAAAATAGTTCATATATTAGGTGCCCGTACCTGTAAATAATCATTCCCATCATCATCTGAGAAGTCAAAACTCCATTCTCAACTTCCTTTTAATTTAAAGTTTTTAGATGCTTGCCAATCAAATTCACCAGTTAAATTTATAGTACCAGAAAATGTTTTTACTCAACTTATAGTTTCATCTCAAGTTTTATGCACAACATTACTATCAGTTGCAAATACTCAATCTTTTACTTTAATCTTATGGGTAGATGTATCTACTTCTAGAGTACTTCAATCAACCTTGTCAGATAAATAACCAGCTGTGCTATCTCAACTGTCTGCTTTTACAAGTTCATCAGTTCAACTTACAGCTTCAACTGGTACCCATTCAGTTCAATCTTCTGTATTCTTAACAGCTAATAATTTTCAAGCTTGTCAAGTGTAAGCTTGTACATCTTCTATATCAGACAATTTACTTCAACTCTTACTTATATCTCACCAATTGTGAGTATGAGAGGATAAAGCAAAATCACTAGCTTGTTTTCAATCTAACAAGTCAGCATCTATTCAACTTCAACTTCAATCTACTGCTTTAATTTTATTAAGGAAATCTGTATTACTTACATTTGATAAGTCTTTATTTGCCTTGTTGTTGTCTAAGTCTGTTATTTCTCCAACTCTTGCTAGGTTATCAACTCAATCATTCCATCTATTATCTCATTTATTGTATTTTAGACTTGCAACTATACTTCAATTTTCTTCTACTTCTAATCAGCTTCAATCTGCATTGCTTCAGCCTTTATCTAAAATAATAACTTTATCTTCTACTTGTAAATTTTCTGTATCTACATAATTAAGATTTCATTTTATATTTACATTTCAATCAATATTTACATCTCAATTTATATCTACATCATTGTTAAATGTTTTTCTACCTGTTATAGTTTCAGTTCAAGTCAAATGAACTACTTCGTTGTCATCTGCTTTTAAATCTAAACTATCCTTAACTAGTTTTTCAGATGGATAATGAATATCATCTGGTGTAGTTTGCCAAGAAGAAACTTTATTTACTACTTTTTCAAAATCATTACTATCAAATCAGTCTAATAAATCAGCATCAAGTCAACTTCCATCTCAATCAACATTTTTTAATTTTTCTAAAATTATACTATCATCAACATTTGACAAATTCTTTTCAGCCTTACTATTATCTAAATCAATGAAATTTGAATTTATTTTATTTCTTCAAGTAGTTCTTACTATATCAGCTTCGTTTATGTATTGTATTGTCATTTTATAGATTTATTTTATAAACATTCTCTTGCAAATAATTAAACTTGTCTAAAAATTCCATTGTTTTAATTCCTTTACTAAACTTTAATTGTATAATTATCCCTTCTTTTAGATTAAATCTTTTTTCTTCCAAAACTCCTTCAAAATTTATATTTAAATAGTCAAACTTTCAATTTATAATAATCTTTGCACTATCTCATACATCTAAACTAAACCAATTTGTTAAAATAACATTTACAGCAACTTCTTCTTTTTGTTCCTTATATAGGTCTAAATTATTTACATCAGCATTTTCAAATTTTTCAATCAATCAATGTCTATAAATACTGGTTCAATCTTCTTTTTCGGTATAATTTCAATCACTATCTTTGTTCAAAACTCTATTAGCAAGATTTTTAATTGATGATGTTATTTTAAAATCAACTATATTGTTGTTATAAGCATTTAAAGCAGAATAAATAAACCTTCTTCAGCTTTTTTTAGTGTTGTTTACTTCTATGTTTTCTAAGTTGCTTTTAATTGTTAGTTTATACTGTCTTATTGTATCTTTTAAAATATTATAAAATGTTTGTCATTTATTTTCTTTTATATGGACTTGCTTATTTTCTCAAATTGCTTTTATTCATCTATCATTTAAGAAATCTACAAGCCCAAAGTTTCAATCTACATTCTCTTTTAAAATTCTATACTGAGTAAATCCAAAACTATCAACAAAGATAAGTCTTATATCTTTATCAACTTCTATATTTTCTAAGTATCAAACAAATAAAGTTCAAGCCTCCCAATTTATTCTTTTTATAACTCATCAATCCACTTTATTTCATAAATCAATAAATCTTAAGTTTCATAAATCTGTAAATGTCTTATCTTGCAAATCTTCAAAAGTCCACCGTTTACTTACTCATCATCAGTATTCAACCAGAATTTCTTTTGGATAAACTAAAACTAATTCTAATTTATTTCATAGATTTAGATTTTCTTTTTTGACTTCATCTTTTAGATCTAATCATAGTTTACAAAATCATTTATCATTTCTTTTTTTTAGAATTTCTAATTCTGTAAAATTAAAATGAGTTTGTATTAAATCTCATTGTGGTGTATATATTCTGGCTTGTAAATTATTCATTTTATAAAATTACATTTTTAAATTTAACAGTTCAAATTAAGCTATTCTCAACATTATAAAACATAGAATATTTATCTCTTATAATAAAGTTTGTTTCTTTACTAACTACTGGGAATAAGCTATCATCTGTAAGAACTCAATCTAGTCTGTATCAATTTTTGTAAGTAACCAAATTAAATCAATCAATAGTTATATGGTCTCATTGCTTAAAGCTTCATCTCATATAGAACTTACTATTAGTATCAATATCGTAAATAAATAAGTCCTCACAATCCTTTAAAATATCTACTTCCCAGATAGTAGGACTTTGAAAATTTCAAGCTGTTTGCTTACAATGTATTTTATTGTAAGCTGTATCAAATTTAGTTCATAGTTTAGTTCCAAGTTTTATTCCTCAATAATCCCCTTCATTAAAATCAACAAATAAGTCCTCTACACTGTAAATAAAAGGACTAGGTGCAAATAGTTCTACTTTATATCTTCTTATGGTTCAATCGTTCATATCATCTGTCTCAAAATCCCAGCTTACAGGTGTTCTTACTTTACAATCTATGTACCACCTATAGTCACTTTCATCTATAAATTCCAATCTGTTTAATTCCGTTTCGTAAGTGTAAGCTTGTAAAGCAAATAAAGTCTCTATGTAGTTCATACCCTCTAATAAATCAGCTCTTGTCTTTCACCGAACCAATCCTTCAATTCTTATATATCTTCAATGCGCTAATGTAGGAGAAACAAAAGCTCAATGTGAGCCTTTATAATCTAATTTATTTTCTTTTGTGCTTAAAATTTTCCGGTCTATGTTAGAAATGCCACTAACCCAATTTCTTGTAAAATCAATTCAATATTCTAAAACTCAAACACTTATTTCTTGTCATTTATACCAATATTTTTTTCAAAGCATTTATTTAATATAACCAATTAAATCTATTAAGTTCATTTAAAATATCTACATCTTGATTTATAACAATTTCACTTACAGTAAAGTTCTTATTCTGGTTAACTATACTAGTTGATTGTCATATTCTTATTTTCTCTAAGGCTCCAACTAATCATCTATAAGTATCAGTCATCCATTTAGGAATAACATATTCCCCTTGGTGAACTATTCAAGCAGGTTTTAACGGAGTATTTCAACCTGTAAATCAACCTGTTGCAAATCATTTTACTAGTCATCACATATGGTGTCATTTTGAAGCTGTTTTTGTTTTCTTTTGCCATAAATAAACTTGTTTTAATTGATTTACTATTCTTTGATATTCTGTAAGAAGTTTTGCAACAGTATTTGCTGTATCTATTTTCAAATAGTTATTATAGTTAGACCAGATTTGTTTTAGTTCTTCTGTTTGATTTTGTGTAGCTTGTTTAATTTGTTCTAAAGCATCAAGTTGGATTTGGGTTTCCTGCAAAAGAGCTTGTCTTTTATTTTCCAATCTTACTGCTAGTTGAATGTTTTCCCAATTAGTAATTTCTATCCATTGTTGTTTTTGTTTGTCAAAATATTCGGCTGTAAGTTGTCAATCTTGCTCTTTAACCTGTATAACATTTTCTAATAATCCTTTTTGTCCTTCAATAGCTTCGTAAATAGCTTTTTGTTCTAATAGCTGTTGTCTTTTTTTCTCGTATTCATACAAGATTCTTTGACTTTCTGTTAATTTATCGTAAGCCTCTTTTTCTTTTAGGATTTGTTCTGGTGCGTTTTGTTTGATTATTTGTAGTTCTTTTTCTAATTGTATTCTTTTTTGTTCTAACTCTGATAATTCAGAAAGATTTGTAGATTGAGTTTTTAATTGTTCTATTTGTTGTTGTATTGATTGTATTTGATTTTGAATTGAAAGTTTTGTACTCTCTTTTGTTTTGTCTGTAAATTCAGCTTGCTTTTGTAAAAGAATATTAAGTCTATTTTGTAATTCAATAAGTCTCTGTTGTTTTTGTTGTTCTTCTTGATTAGCTTTTTGTTTTAATTCCTCTGTCTTCTTTAAAGTTTCTTGTAATTCTTTTTGAATTTCTACATATCTTTCAGCTAGTTGGTTATTTTTCTCTTGATCTAAACTAGCTAAATCGTGGTTAATACTTAAAATAGCATCGTGTGCTGTTTTTTTCCAGTCTTCATATTTTTCTTTTATTTTTATAAGTTTTTCCTTTACCTTATCGTAAAGATTAAGTTGTTTAGATAATCAAGATGATATAGATTTAGTTGTATTGTTTACTTTGTCTATAAGTTCCTTAAATTGTTGTTTTACAGCTCAGGTTGTTTGTCAAATTCAAGAGAAAGCCTTATTGAAAACTGTATAAAGTCATTTAACATCAAAAGTAAATTTCTTTGCTGAAAATCAAACTGTCTTATTTGCTTCTTCAATTTTTTTTGTTGTTTGTAAATAATCGTAAGCCATCTTAAAAGTTAAATCTCACCAATCCTTCATAATACTTGATGTTGCTAGTTTCATTGACTTACTTATGTCTTCACCAGCTCACCAACTTACTTTTTCTAGTTTATCAAAAGTAAATCAAAATTTATCTCAAAGAGCATTAAAACCATCAATCAAGAAATTTATTTTGTCTACAAAATAATTTACTATTTTAGCAAAAATCTTCTTTACAGCAGTAGCCATCATACCAAAAAATCATCAAATAGTTTTAACTACTGCTTTTGCTATAAAAACAATTGTTCTAAATCAAGTCCTAAGATAGTAAAATAAACTTTGCCAATTTAATCCAATTCATTTAACTGCTTTTTGGTTATCTTTTCAGAGAATACTAAACACTTTTTTAAATAAATTCACTACACTAGACGCAAACTCTACTGCTCCGCCAAAAATTGTTGTAAGTGTTTTTCATATCTCACTTGCCAAAAATTTTCACCATTTAGCAAAGAAATCTAAAATAACACTTAACCATTCTTTAATTCTAGGTAGCAAACTTTTTCATATCTCAGCTAAAAATATATCTATACTATCTTTTAAGTTTGATAACATACCTTTGAAAGTCTTACTTTGTGCCTCCATCATACCTTGATATCTTTCTTGCAACCCTTCCATAATAGCTTGAATAGCATCACCTGCTTTTATTCAAGCATTTCATAAGTTAGCCATTTCTTTGCCTGTCAAATGTAGTTTTTCTCTCAAAATATCATAAACAGGCAATCAAGTTTCAGCCAACTGCATCATTTCTTCTGCTGATAGTTTACCTTTTGCTTTAATCTGCACCAATGCTCTTACTACTCTTTGTAGTCCTTCTTGTCAAGCTCCTACTGCACTAACAGCATCACCTAAAATTTGTAAAGTAGGAATAACTTGTTTAGCTTCAAATCCCATACCTATAAGTTGTTTTGCTGTATCTTGTAGCCCTAATAATTCAAAAGGTGTGTTTTTAGCAAAATCTGTCAATTCTTTCATCATCCTTTGGGCTCTTTCAGCACTTCATAATAATGTTTCAAAAGCAACTTGATTTTGTTCTAAAATTCAAGATAAGTCTAAGCTTTTTCTTATACCTTCAAAAGCTGCTATTATCCCACCAAGTTTACCAATAGCTCACATAATTCAATTTGAAATTTCTTTTCAAATACTTTGTCAGGTTCTTTTTGCTTGTGAAGATACTTTTTTGTTTAAGTTTGCTAGGTCTTTTTTTAGTCAATCAATATCAGCTCTAAGTCAAAGATATAATTCTCATACTTTTTGATTTGCCATTATTTTCTTTTAGTTCTAAACTATTTTTATAGTAAACAAAAAAGGGAGGTTTCAATTTATCTACCTCCCATAATCATATTTTTAAACTCATCCATACTAACTTTTTTAGGTTTTTTAGCTTTTTCTGGATTTTCTATTTTTTCTATCTGGTCCAAATAAGCAAAGAATTGTCAAACTCTCATCTTCATTATCTCACTATGAGGTTGATTGTAATATTTCATAAATATTGAAATCAAGTAAATTATTTGTTCGCTGTCTCATTCTCAACCTCATTTTGTCCTAAACCCAATTCTTTAAATACTTGTTTTTGAAATTCTAATAATTTAGAATAAGGCAAAATCTTCAAAGTCTTTTCAAAAGTTTCTTGTTTATCTTTTTCAGCTAGTAAGGATAAGATTTTAATTGCTCCTTCTACCTCGTTAATTTTCCCTTGTTCTATATCTAAACTTATTTTTTGAATTTCTAATAAATCTTCAATAGTAGGTTCTTTAAGAATTATCTTTTCTCACTTAAATTCTACTTCAACAGTTTTAGGCAAGAAGTCGTCAAGTTTTATAGCCATTTTTATAATTTAAAAAATAAAATTATTTACAATATTTGTCAATAAGTTTTTTAGCTTTACTAGCAGTTTTAGTAGCTCAATGCATATTTGCCAATGTAAAAGCATCTTTTAACATTTTACAGCTTATAGCCCAAACACCTTTACTATCTATACTAACTTTTCTTTTTGTGTCTGGATTAACTTTAACTTTATAAGGATATTTCCTTGTTGAAGGTTGTAAAAATGCTGTAATAGGCATTTTTTTTCTTTCTTCAGCAGTAGGTTTCCAATCTGTATTTACTACTAATACCATTTTAAGTCTTTAATTAAATAAAAAGGAGTTTTACACTCCTTTTATAATCTTTTTAGATTTTTATCAATTTACTAAACAGTAATCTCGTCTATAAATTCTTTAACATAACCTTCTAATTCAATATCCATTGTTGCTACATCATCATCATTATCACCTACAAAATCAATACCAAGGGTTTTAATGTTAGAAACATTCTCAAGGTCAATAATACATTTTTTACCATCGTTTGAAGTATGTTCAAATCTTGCAACAATAGGTTGACTAATACCGGATGCTTTAAATGTTATACTTCTATATTTAACTGGTGTGTAGTCATAGCTTACTTTTACAGTGTCTCCATCGTTGATACCACCACCATCTACAATAACTAAACCTGTATAACCTCTTGCATCAACTACAACCTCATAATCTGTTCCCTCTGTATATGTTGTGGCTCAATCAGCTGATTTCACAACAATATTAGCAACTCTTGTTCAATCTCCATTTTTGTTTGCTAATAATACTACTTTATCAGCTTTCATAGTTACTTCTTCATCTGTAACTGATTGAGTAGTAGCTGGGACATAGTTTACATCAATTAACCCTTTATTAAACAAAGGCCAAATAGAACTATCGACCTCTGCAAGTTTAAACTCAAAAGACCCTTTATTAAAATACTTTACTCTTTTAATATCTTCTACATTATCAAAAGAGATTGTAGCTGTTTCTGATTTATGATTGTATACTAGGTCTCTAAAAGCTCAAATATTGACTAATGAGCTCCAATCTTCACCTACATAAATAATACCACTTCAAGGCAATAAAGCTTTTTCATTTTGTATAACTGTTTGTGCCATTCTTATAATTTATAATTTAAAATATTTTGTAGCAACAACTTAAATTTAGTTAATCTAGTTTTTTTTCAATTTATATAACCTCTTTAAACAAAAACTCTACCCTATAAACTAACAAGTCGGTTTTATCATCATATAAATCTACAAATTCTCTAAGTCAAATAATTCAACTCCAATCACTTGTTAGTTCTCAACTAAACCCATTCCATTTTTTTATAAGATAGTCTCTCACAAACTCCATTTGGTCTTGCTCTTCATATTTTCAAACTACATCAAGTATAACTGAATAACCTAAATAATGATGGTTATTATTCCATCAAGCCCATTGATTTACAACTCTATCAAAGCTATAAACTATAAATGGTGTTTGGTCTGTTATAGTAGCTTTATTTCTATAAACTCTATCCCCAATAATAGGTTGTAAATCTGAATTGTTTATAATCCAATCTGCTATTGCTTTTTTCAAGTTCATTCTTGTTTTTCTAAATATTTAAAGTATTCCTTAGTATAAAATCAAATATAATAAGCCCACAGTTCATCATCAAATTCTACTCATATTGCATTAAACATATGTGATACAAAATGAGTAATTTCGTGTGGCACTGTATTCCAATAATCTTCTAATACTATTATATCTGTTAATAACCTTTCATTATCTGTGATTGTTAATCAATCACATCATCTATCCATTGTCTGTCAAACTCTTTTTTCAAAATATTCTTTCTCATTTTTACTAAACAGTTCTAATGTCCATCAAAACTCTTTTATTTTAATTCTTTTCATTTATTTTAGAAAATCTTTTAAAAATTTTTGATATTTTTTATTTAAATCTTTTTTAAATCTCTCAAAGGTATCTCTAAATATTCTTCTAGGCTTTATTCATTTTCTTGCAATACTTCTTGCCAGAACATACACTTTACCTTTTGCTTCACTTGACAAACTATCATATGGTTTAGTTCTACTATCTTTATGAAATCAGTGTCTTCAAGCCCATCATACCAAAGCATCAAGATTTGGAAATTTACCAGGTTTTCTTCAATATTCCATAATCCAAGCTTGAATGTGATTACTACCAACTCTTACTTCGTTTTCTTTTACTTTTCTTGTATTTACACTCCTTAAAAAATCACCTGTATCATAAGCTTTATCTTTAATTTCTTCTTTGATTTTAGTTTCCAAATAAAGTCAAGTCTTATATAAAGCTTTTCAAGGTGCTTTATATATTTTTTGTAAAGCACTTTTATCCCATTTTATAAACATTACTTTATTGTTTTAATTAAACATTTAAGGTGATTAACTCAATTCATATCTTGTACTTTATAGACATTTAAAATCTCATATTCTTCGTCCTCTATATCTACTTTTGCTACTAGTCATTTTTTAGCAGGAGTTCATTTTTCTAAATACAATATTCTTTTGTCTTCTACTATTTTTTGAACTCAAACCTGGCTTTGGTCTCAACTTGAATAAAATCAACCTAATCTCCCTTTATATTCTCACAATTCGTTTAGTGTTTCTTTTCTTATACCTCCTTCATTGGTTATTTGTTTTTCAAAAAGTTTTACTTTATTGATTAGCATATTGTCTATCATATCCTCAAATAGTTATATCATAAAAACTAGCTTTTTTTCTGTATTTATTTAAGATACTTACAATGTTTATTGGCATATCAATCTCTGAAAGTTTATTTATCTGTTGGTCTGAAAGTGTATAGCTATAATCTCCAATCTTTTCTGATTTTATTCAAGATTGTTTAAAAGTTCATCAATTCAAATATAAGTACTCTACTACAAACAATGTAGCAAGTTTTAAATCTTCTGGGAAATTATAAATTCAATCTTCTTGCTTAAATTGGTTTAAATTAATATAAGAAAAAATTATAGCCTCTGCTCTGTTTATGTAGTTATTTTTTACATTATCTGGTTCATCAATTAAGTTTTGAATTAAGCTGTTATTGTTTATGTAATCTATATCTATTACTCCATACATTGTTTTTATTTAAAATTAAAAAGCTAGTAGTATAATAACCACTAGCCCTTTTTTTCAATTTATCTAATTACTTACACTCTATTTTTTTTGCTCTCATAATTTTTATTGTGGTTCTGTTGTCTTGTGTGTATTTTCATTTTTTTATATCTTCTAATTCTTTTTTGTTATGAGTTATTCAACATTCTATTGCTTTTTCTACCATAGCAATATCTTTTTCTAATTGGTTCATAATATTTTTTTTAGGAATATAAACATAGCTGTATTTAAAATAAACCTTATTTTCTACTAGCTTTTTAAAGTTTACAACCTCATATACATTACAACCAAAGCCTTTATAGCTATCAACAACATAAATTTTTCAATTCTTCATAGCAAAATAAATACTGTGTCAATAAGTAGGCTTTCAGATAGCTTCTACTTTATTTATCTTACAATCATCTTTTTTATCTTTACTAAACTCTCTATTTCATCTAAATCATCCTTGGATATGATAACCTTTTTCAAGTAGTTTATAAAATTCTTTACTTCAAGTTTCTATTCTATAAGTTATTACTTGCTTATCTGGATTTTTCTGGTTCCAATATTTTCTGTTTAAATCTACTCACTTGTAAATATACCAACCTCTTCAATCTCTAAATGGTGGATTTTCTTTTTTTGCTAGTTCAACTAGTCTTAGCAATTCCTCTTTACTATAAGTATAATTAAAATAATTGCTTAAAATACCAGCACCAGCAATAATAGTACACATTGAATTATTGATGTAAAACTGATTGTAGGCTATTTGGTTAGTCCAGTAGTTTTCTTTTTGGTCTTTCAAATTATCAATATTTAACTCACTACCAGCAAGTAAATAGTCCTGCTGGTTGTATTGCTCTATTGCTCCAAAATATCAATCTTTAATCTTTTCCATCTTTATTTATTTTTCTGATTAAAAAGCTTTTAACATCTTTTACATCATTTTTAACCTCGTTAAGAACTGCTTGATGTTGTTTATGCCAATCATCAGATTTTTGTATTTGTTTCTCGAAACTTCATACTATTTTATCTGTGATTTTTTCAAATTTTTCTGTTAATTCTTTAATTTGCTCTCTATGTAAATTATTTATTTTTTCTATTTCCTCCGTTTGTTTTTCTAAATATTTAGGTAGATATTTAATAAAAGCTAGAATTATTAAAATATACATAGCACCTGTTATTCCGAAATCTGATAATAATTTAATCATTGTTTGGTCCATTATTTTTTCTTTATCCAATTAAAATATTTTCAACCAAAAATTGTTGTTCCTCCAAATATAACTAAAAAAACAATCATTCTACTTATAGTATCAGTCCAATGAAGAAGCTTTATCACATTGTAGGCAAATTTATAATTGCAAGTCCAAAAATCCAATAAACCTCCTCATCTAGCAAAGCAAATATCGTGTAGGCAACAGATTAAATGTAGGTCTTCTAACAATTGCTTACCCTTATCCTTTCTAAAATAAGGCAAAGCTTTCATTAGATTTTCAAAATCAATTCCTCCTTTACCACCACATCAATTACAATCTGGATTGGTTCTTAACATCTCAATTGTAGCTCAATTTTCTTGCAAAATTCTTTCAACAACTCTCATTTTTTAAAAAATAACCACATAAAGTGGTTTTATCATACTTAGTTTTTAAATATTTCAATTTATTGACTTAAAATTTTCATTATAGATTTATAAACCTTTAAGGCTTTTTTTTCTAAATCTGTTCTTTCCTCTTCTGGTTTTGCTTCTACTTGTTCTGCTAGTACTCAAGCCATTAAATTAAGTTGGTCTGTAATAGTTGCTATTGAGAGAATGTTTTCTTTCTTTTTAAGTTTTTTTATGTATTCATTGACTTTATCTTCATCAACTTTATCTCATCATTTTAAAATAATCTTTCCATCTAAAATTCATAGAAATCTTCAAGGATATAATTCTTCACCTGCTTGAATTAAATATTTCAATTCTTTATTTTCTTTAATTTTAGGCATAATTATTTTTTTTAAAATATAAAATTTTAACTTGTTAAACTTTTTGCTTCACTATCTGTTAATACTCTATCGTATACAATTATTTCATCAAATTCTCAAGATGCAGGCTCATTCGCACTATTATATTCATCAGAAAAAAATGTATTACAGTTAAAGTCCAAAGTTCAACTCTTAGAGACTTTAAATTGTCAATCCATATATATTTTGATAGTTCAATTGTTATAACTAATTGCTAATTTGTGCCAATTTCAATCTACATTAACATCACTTGCATAGGAATATTGAGTTCAGTGTCCAGATTTATATCAGTTAATAACATATTTATTACTACTTTTATATATTGAAACTGCAATATTATCATTAGTCTCTCAACCAAAGATGGTTTGCCGAGTACTTGTTCCAACATCTCTTAATTTAACATAAAAGGTCCATTGGTTTAGTAAGGTACCACCATCCATTCTTGTAGCAATTTTATTACTTCTTGTGTCAACATATGTAATATCTCACTCTGTCTTATAAGTTGGAGTTCAAATATACAATGTTAAATCTCTTCAATTTCAACTACTGTCTGTTAAATCTCAATTAAGTTTATATATTGCATATGGATTATTAGGTATAGTTCATCAACCACCTCATCAACCTCATCATCAACCTCATCATCAACCTCATCATCAACCTCATCAATCCACCCATTCTAATCAATCTTCTGTACTATTAACAGCTAATACTTTACCCGCATTCCCTGTATAAGCTGGTACATCTTCAATGTCAAATAATTTGCTTCAAGTCTTATTTACTTCTGTCCAATTGTGTGTATGTGTTGCAGTTGCAAAATCATCAGCTTTTTTTCAACTGTCTTTTATGTTTCACGTATTATCTATTGAGACAAAATTATTCTCCGTTCACGAGGTTATTTTATCAGCTTTATTGTCTTGCAAATCATCTAAATTGTCTTTTACCAATTTCTCGCTAGGATAATGAGTATTGTCTGGAGTAGACTGCCAAGACGATACTTTATTTACTTTCTCTTCATAAATAGATAAATCTGGTTTATTCTTAATATAATCATCCATTGTATTATCTGTTTGATTCCAATCAGATTGTACATTTTTTTCAGCTCAATCTTCAATTCAGTCTAATTTATTCTTATAAGTATCAGTGAAGTCATTCGTAGACAATCATTTTCATTCTTCTTTGTCTACCTTTTTATTAAGTTCATCTCATATTTTTTTAGCCGTCCATAGTACAGTATTATCTGTTTTTGTATCATCTACATCCCTTCAATCAACTTTATCAGCGTCAAGTCAGCTTCAATCTCAATCAACGTTCTTTACTTTATTTAATACTGTATTATCATCTACATTAGATAAGTCTTTATCTACATCTCATTTAGCAGAAATCCAACTAGCAGGATCAGTCACATCATCTCAAACTAAAACATATACACCATTGTTTTCTGGCGTATCATTGTAGACTGCTACTATCATTCATTTGTAAGCATAACTATTCCCATCTAAAGCTTCCCAAGTAGCAGCATTAGTTAAGTCTGCCTTTGTTTCAACATATTGCCTAGCATCTAATGGAGCTGCTACTTGTAGCTCAAAGTTTCAAGAAAATGGTATTATTCATTTATTTCTTGCCATTATTTATTTTTAATTTGTATAAAACCTTAATTTTCTAGCTCATACCTTAACTCCAGTATAAGTGTATCTTTTGTAATTAACAATTTTTCATTGAACATCGTGTGTTATATCTGTAATATTCCAATTATTCAAACTAGCACTTTTACTTCAATTTAACCGTTCCCATTGTCAAGATATCGTATTATAAAACTGTATTCAAGTAATTGCTATATTTTTTTCAAAATCAACCTTTTGTTTATCAGTATCAGTTTCTGCTACCATATTAGCTTGAAAATAAATACTATTGTATGGTTCTAAAGGTTGTTTAGTTAAAACTGTAATATCTTGTGTGGTAGCATAATAAGGATAAGTTCAATACACTCTAATATAATCTGAATAATTATTCCTTCCTTGATTATCTTCTACATAAACCCTATAATTTGTAGTTTCATTTAAGACAATATCTATATTATCATTTTGTCAATACCAAGTTCAAGGCGAAGGATTAGTTCGACTAAACCAATCACTTCAATCTTTTAATACTTTTAGTAAAGTTAAAGTTCAAGAAGGGTTTTGTCCTAATTCTCATTTACCTTCTGATGTTATAGTAACATTAGCTCACACTTCATATAAAGTAGTAGAAGGATTTATTCTTATAGAAGCAGATGGTGGAATAGAAGTAAATTGAAAAATAACATCTAATGCTTCTTCTACATTATCAACACTCACATTCTCATCAAATCTTGTTGAATATCCGTCCCTAACATACTTTGATTCTCAAGTATTACTTGTTCATCACTCTCAACCTCAAAGATTTGATGCACTTATTATAATTTTTTTCTTTTCTCTTCCTCTATCTCTATTCCTTCCTAAATTTAAATTCAGTTTTATACCAGTCATACTAAGCTTTTATATAATTAAACTAAAATTAGAATAGTTTTTTCTATAAAAAAATCAAGGTCTATTGACCTTGGTATCATTCTCATTTTGCTATAGCATTTTGTAGTTTAGCAGTATATTCAGGATTTTTAAGAATATCAGATACTCTCATAGCTAACAACTCAGGACAACAATTACCAATTATTCTTGAATGAACATTATTTTTTGTTCAAGTCCATCTTTGTAAAGCTTGCGCAAGACTAAAACTGGAATAACTAGGCAATGACATTAATCTAATAATAGCTTCCTTTCATTTCTGTGGACTATCAAATACAGCATATGTATATCAATTTGGTGCTTTATAATATCAGCTTATTCACAAATACTTTTCTAATTTTGGATTGTAAAGTATATTTCCAGGATTATTTGTAACAGTAGCAATGTTAAATTCCGGTTTCTGAGCCCTTAAAGATTGTATTATTGGTGTTAAATCTTTTCAGTAATTAGCTGGAGGCTCATTGATTAGATTGTAAATTATTTTTTGTCTTACTATATTGTAATAGTTTATCTAATGCACTTCGTACTTGGGTATTTTTGTTTACATAATTCTTTAATTCTAACAAAGCCTCATTAAAATCCTTTGCTGTTTTAAGTTTTTGTAAGTATTCTTTTGGTATTGGAACCTTTAATTGTGAAATAATTTTATTTATTATTATATCCCTATTTTTAGGATTTGTAGCCCACTCATAATTTAATTTTTGTAACACATTTTGTAATTTTTGTGCTTGTATTGCTTCAACATCTCTCTCTTCTTTTGCTAATTGTTCTTGCCTAGGTTCAGCATATGCGTCTACTTTACTAATTCACCACTTAGCTTGTAAATTTAATAAATTGTTATATCTATTTTGTAAATCATCTAACACCTTAACTTTTTCTCTATCAGTTAAATTTTTATCATTTATAATAAGTTTCTTAAGTCTCAAGAATTCTTGATCTAATGCATTTGCTTGTTGTGCTAACTGCACCTGTAATTTTGCTAGTTCTGTATCTCATTTCTGTGCGAATTCTTGCAAATAATTAGCAACCCTTAATTGTGCTCACTTCCCAGTAGCTCATCTTAATTGCTTTTCTGCTGCGCTACCAGCGGCAGCTTGATTAAATTGTAATATTTTCTTATAGTTCTCTCAAATTTTATTAAGTCTTTCTTTCATTTTATTAAATGTATCTCACATCAACTTTTCATAATTATTTAATCTTTCTCATATCTTCGCATATGTATCACCATATTTCTCTGATAATGTATCTAGATTCTCTTTCAATCATTTAAATAAGTTTTGATATACTTCATCTTTACTTTTTATAATATTATCAATCAGATTTACTTTTTGATTAAATACATCAAATCTATTTTTTAAGTTAAATAATTGCTTATCAGTTAATCATAATTTATTCTTAAAACTTTCTAATGCTTTATTTGTAGCTTTTTGTAACTCAGACAGTTTAGACGAAAATTGTCATAAAGCTGAATTAAATCAAGACTGGAATCAAAGGTCATACGGAGTAGGTTCTTTTGGTAATTTAGGTTTATTTATCTTTGTATTAAAATCCACCTTCGTAGGCAAGTTATCAACACTTATGGACTGAGTATTATTTTTCTGAACATTTTTATTTTGTTGAGCCTTCATATATTCTCCAACTTTTGCTTCAATCTTACTTATCAAATCTCTATATTTATCTTTATCTGCTCCTGCATAATTATTTAAAGCTTTATTATATGCTAACGCAAATCAGGATACATCTCAATATTTTTGTCTGATTTTTTTATACAACTCTTCTCCTGACATATTAGCAAGTCTATTATAATATTCTTGTATTGTCATTTTACAATTTTTATTAATTAAATAATGTTTCTATAATATTTTAATTTAGGGTTTAACAAATTATAATATACCATCATACCACCATAAAATATTCAATTATCTCATTCACCTGTATCAATTGTAAATTCAATTAGTTGTCAAGTCATATTTAATCAAACTTGAATAATATCAATATCAGATATATATTCACTTAAATACCCTAAATCTCAACCAAATAATGGATATCAAATTAATGTACTTCAGTATGTGTTCTCTATAATATCTCACATATCTGAAATATATCAAGTTCTCGCTAAATCTATTTTTCTTTCTACTTTCTTATTTCAGATATGTGATGTAACTGTTAAGATTCAGTTCTGTATATAATCACTCTTTCACAACAAAATATTAACATATTTAATATCTTTCCACATAAATATATCAGGCTCACCAACTACACATCTAATCTTTTGTCAATAAGTAGCGTCTAAATCTTTATATCACTCTCTGGTTCAAACAAATCAATCTCATAGCACATATTCCTGCGATAATAATAATTTTTTACTATTAATCTTTACCATATACTCATTATTCAACCATCCTTTGTACAAATCATTATAATATATTTCTTTTGTCTTACCACCATCTATACAAAATAAATACAAATAATTTATATCACTATAAAGTTTTATATCTTTATCATAGTATTTTTCAATAAAATTTGAAGGCAATGTTCAATTATCTTGAAACTTAAAAACTGTTTCCTCTCCAAGCATGGTTACTCCTAGTGAATACAATCTTAGATCCGACGATACAAAGTAAAGTACATCCCTATATCTTCAAATCCCAAACCTATTTTTAACTCATACTTGTGACACCCCTTCTTTAATTATGAAAAACGGAGTTCAATCTGTTGTAGAGAATCCCTTATACACAACTCAAATACTTTTAGGTGTAGTAACAAATAAATAATTTCAAAATCAATATAAATTATTTATATCAAGATTTGAAATAAATAGCTCATTCCCAGCAGGAGAAAAATAATAATCTCATTCATCAGAATATATTATTTGATTCCCAGTAGCATACCATAACCTACTATTCCAAACCTCCATTCATTTTATTTTATATCAAGAAAACACAGCAGAGTCATACCATTGTTCTCAATCAAATATATAGGCTCAATTATTATATGGAACAACTATATTGTCTACTAAACTAGTATATATCACATAACTAGCTCAACTTCAAGGATTAGCACTCCATCAACTTACCTCGATGGTATCAGAAGTATTAGACAATATTTGTCTAAGTTGTCAAGCACCAGTTCAATCATCTATATAAACATAATAACCAGCTAATTCATTATTACTCCAATTTTTAGAATTATCAGTAATATGAGTTGCATCTGAACTAGACACAGTTCAATTGTCATATCTACTCTCTCCTCATCATAATACCGAATAAAATCTATCACAAATTCATCACTCAGAAATTTCTAGAACTTGATTCAAATCTCAATCAAATATTACATAAGCATTGTCTGATTGTCTTCTAGTCAGGAAGAACTCTTTATTTCAATTATTATCAGTGTACACAGCATAATCTAAAAAACCATAACCATCTTTTCTCTTATACTCTTTTATTCACTTTCTCTTTTTAAAAAAGAAAAATTTAGATGAATAATCTTTATTGTAAGGAGTATTTACAATTTCATTATTCACTAATTCACTATAAATCTGATTAAATCATTCTTGTGGTCTTATATCCAATTGTTGTATAGCCATTATCTCCTCTTAGGGTTTAAAGGTCTTTGAGCTTCTTCATATGTATCAATTTGTCTAAATTGATTTAACTCATTTATTGCAATCTGTAAGTAATTATTCATCATACCTCAACTTCACTCTCACAACCAAATCGGTGTAATTCTAAACTGCATTAAACTAGCTAATGGTCATTCTAACTGTGCTGGAATATCTAATGTAGATGACATATCATTTACAGTATACGGAATAAACCATCTTCTATATGCCACTGTAATTTTATTTCCTACAAAGTCATTATTAAAATACAATTTATTTCATTTTTTAACAAATACACCAGTGTCTGGCTTATACTCTCATTGAATATATAAATTTCATAAATCGTCAATAACTTCAATAATTTCCTGAATAGGATAAGTAACTTCTGCTTCATAATTTATTACATCTACCTCTTCATAATAAATATTCCAACTCCATTTATGATATCAATAAATATAGTTCATACTCCAATTCAAAATCGAAATCCAAAAATTATCATTAAACATATTTGATGATACTATTTCATTAACCATCATAGCTACCTGTTGAATAAAACTTCAAACAGTTTGATTACTTTTTATCATAATTTGTTAATAAATTATAAACCTACCTATTACAGTAAAGAAATAAATATTTTTTTCAATAGAAAAAATACAGCCGGTTAGGCTGTATTCTATAATTAGATATTTGTAACTGTAATTTTTCTATAAACATCCAATGCCTTATTTGGTGTATATGCACCAAAGATGAATGCAACTTCATACATAAAGTAGAATCTCCATACATCACCAGCAGCTTGAGCAGTTGGATCATATGTAACTTTAATATCTGGACCACCCTTAACAGCCTTCAATTGTTTAGCATCTACATCTGTATATTCTCTTGTTTTAGCAGCAATTGTATCTTTTGGGAATACATACAATCTACCAACTGTTGGATTATTAGCTGTTAATTTATCCAAAGCAGGAGAGTAATATACTTGATATGTTTTGTTTCCTAACATAATTTCTGTTAATCTATAACCATCTTTTGTTGGTTTTTCAGGTAATGCAATACCAGATGGTTGTAATGTCAAGAATTTTTTGAAGAACGCATTATTGCATACAACTACAACTTCGTTAGCATTAATTGATGATGCTAAGTTTTCTACATCATAAATGTGAGAAACAATTTTATCAAACAATTCCTTATCTGTCAAAGTAGAAGCATCAATTGTTTCATCAGTTGTTTTATATTCTTCAAAACCACCAGTAAATCTTCTTAATTTACCACCAACATTTATTTCAGCTTTTCTACCACTCCAGAATGCATTTTCTACACTTCTAAGAATATCATAACCAAATACTCTAATAAATTCCAATTTTAAATAATTATCAATACCAGCATCAATTTGTTTTTGACTTAGTGCTTGTTTCATAGAAATATTAAAAGCACCAGAACCAGCCATAATATGAGCATTTAATTCATCCTTTGTTACTTCCAGTACAGCATCAAATGTTTGGAAGAAGTTTGATTCTGTATCATCTGTCCATACACCTTGTCCTTTATCTGCTACTTCACCAACACCTTTTGCGTGTGTTATAGACAATACTTGATCACCAGCAGAATGATCATTAGCTAATGCAGAATCCAATGTTAATGTATTACCAGTAATAGCAGTAACATATTTTCTTTCTGCATTTGCAGTACCTGTTCCAACTTCAATATCATCACCAATTGAGAATGGAGTAGCATCAACTACATCAATAGATGTAGCACCAGCAGCAGCATTTGCAGCAAGAGTAGAATAATCCTCATTAGCTGAAATCAATCTCCATTCTACTGATTTACCGTCTTTTGTTGTTGTCTTTTGTAATAAAATCCCTTTAAAAGACAATGTAGAAGACGGATCGTTAATATCTTGTCCAAATAGTATATCAGACATAAACGGACTTCTTTGTTTTGCAATCAATTGTGAATACAAACCAATACCTTGTTTATCTTGTAGTTTTGTCAATAAGTTAGCCATTTTTAATTATTTACCAAATAAATTAAATATCAAACATATCCTCAATAGGATTTTCTGTGTCAGTTGACACATTTATTTCAATAGGAGTTTTTTCTTCTCCCATAGTCATTTTCTTATTTTCTTCTTTCGCTTTTTGGTCAAGAAGAGATTTAATAGAAACTCCGAACTCAGATTGAGTTAGATTATCAAGAGCTGAAATTAATCTCTCCTTCCCAACTTTATTTGGATCTAGCTTATAATAAGCTAAAATCTTTACAAATCATTTTAAACTTGGATCTTCCTCCAAAGCTTTTTCAATTGTTCCATACTCATAGCTTTTCATTTCGTATTCTGCAAGTTTGTCTTGCAATTCAGATATTCTCTGAATAAGTTGTTCTTTTTCCTTAGATAAAGTTTCATTTGTTAAAGTCTCGTTAGCCAAAGCTTCTTCAAGCTCAGCTAACTTCTGTAAGATTTCGTCTTGTGGCGCGCCCTCATCAATCGCATCTTGAACTTCTTGTGCAGCTGCATCTACTTCTTCACCACCAATTTTCTCTGCGTCAGAAAGTAAATCTTCAATCAAATTCTCAACTGGTTTTTCTTCTTCTGTTCCCCCTTGCTCTTGCCCTTCGTTAGTATTTAATTCTGATTCTTCATTATCTTCTTTTTGAACATTCTCCACAGTAGGTTCCTCTTCTATATTGTTATTTTTTTCTTCTACATTATTATTCTCTTCTTCTACATTATTATCTTCTTCTACCTCAGGTTCTTCTTCTAAACCAAACATTGCATTTATTAATTTCTCATCTTCCATATCTTCTGCTTCTTCTACTGTTTCAGGTTCAATTGTTGGTTCCTTAGTTTGTTCGTTTTCAATATCAAACATTTGTTCCATATCTTTAATTTTAACCATTTGTAATATCCCTAATATAATAAAAAGCCCTTATCATTAAGGGTTATAAAAAAACTAAATAGAAAGTCAAGACTTTTTTCACTTTAAATAATAAAGTGTAGATAGAATTTCTTTTGCGACATCCGCTTTTTCATATTCAGATTTATTAATTTTATCTATCATATAATTCCTTACAAACTTTACAAATTCATCAAAACATTCTTGATTTACATATTGTTCTAGATTCGTAGGTTCAATCTCAAATTTAATTTGTATATCTTTAAATAACATTATCAAGCATTAGCATTTAAAGCAGTAGCTAACAATTGTTGTTGTATCTGAGCATCCTCTGGATTTGGATTCTCAACTGGTTCTTCTACTCATTCATTAACAGCATTTATAAGTTGATTAACTAACTGTTCTGTATTTTCTTGTTGTGGTTGTGACTGTGGTTGTTCCTGTACCTGTGGTTTTTCTTGATTTTGTATAGGTTGTTGTAACTTAGTTTTTCTTTTAGGTTCTTCTTTATTTTCATACAATACATCAGGTAGGTCCAAATCGTATCAAATTTTCTCAACCAATTTCTTTAAGTTAACAATTGGTTGTTGTGTAACTGGATCAACTGCTAACTGAGCAGCAACTTGCAAGAAGTTTAGTTTCTTTTGTAAAGCTACATCTCTCATCGCTGATTTTAATTGCTGTGTATCAAATATAACATCAAATTGTCATTCTATATCTTCAAGTTTTATATTCTGAAAAATAGTTTTCTTTTGTTGTTCATCAAATATTTTATATTCAAATTTCTTACCTTGATTATAAGCTATAATCATACCTAGCCATAGTTCAGCAATCTTTCATAAAGATTGGTTTATACTATCAAAAAAGTTTAAAGTTCTAGCTTTAAAACTTTCTATTCTACCCGCTGAACTTGTAGCACTTCTATCAACTTTCATTAAAGGTCATCACATTACAATATCATTCACACCAGCTATCATCATAGCTTCATTTAATAAGAACTGGTACATATTTTGTAAATCATAATTAAGTCTACCAAGTTCCATAACTAACAAATCATTTGGATCTTCTACTGGAATTGTCATACCTGGTTCAATATCTAGCTCAGTATTTAATCACTTAATTGTATTTAATCAAATTCTTTTCTTATAGACTGGTGTAGTTTTTAATTTCATATCATCTAGAAATGCATTTATTACAGCAGTTCAAACTTCCTCTATATGTTTTAATTGAAATCATAACCCAATTCACCTAGGAGTTCAAGGTTCTTGATTATAAGTTATTTGAATAAATGGTAATGTCTTAATTGGTAATGGATTTTCTCAATCATAAATTTTATATCAATTTACCCAAATTATAAGCCTATCTGCCTCCCAATATTCTATAACTTCAAAATATTTATTTGGATCAAATTGCACTGTGTCGTCAGTTACAGGATCAGATACAGACGAATTATATAAAGCTTGGTTTTTTAAAGCTAACCAATCTGTTGTATACAAATATTGAGCAACCTCCTCGTCTTTCAGTTTTTCTAATCATTTAATCTCACCAGTAAGAACAGAATATTCTTTTTTAATTTGATCCTCAGTCATCAGTCTTCTAGCAACTACATATCTAGCGCTTTCGAATCCTTGTGCTGTTGGATCCACCATAATGTTAAATGGTGAAATATACACGTAATCAGGGTATTCTACATTCTTAATATAAAATTCTTTCTTACCAGATTTAGGATTAAAATATGAAACCTTATCTTTTTTAATTGTATATTTAACCCTACCGTATCCTTCTCAAGTAATTAAAGCATCCTTAGCAGAATTAAAAAATTTACGTTTCAAATTTGAAACTTGTATAGCCCAAACTAACAGATTCTGTACTGCTTTCGCTGTTTGAACATCTTTTTGTCTATTAGGCGAAACATAAAATCTAAATTGATTATCGTATATTCTCGACCAAAAAGTATCAACTATTCTAGCCAGAATTTTAGCCGGCTCATTAGCTTGCCAGTCTTTTATATATTGTTTTCTTTCTGATAAGTCTCAATAGTATTTTTTATAATAATCCAAGAAAGCCGGGAATATACTTTCTTCGTAATAACTAACTACATTTTGTAAATCTTTAAATTCCATCGCGATGGTTTATTTAATAAAGAAACTTTCTTAATCTTTGTCTAGTTTGACTAGGCGGAGGTATTGTTATGATATCATCTGTTTGTCAGTTTACAGATGTTCAAAATAATTTCAAGTGTTTTTTTAGTTTATAATTATAAATAAATGTTGTATTCAAAAAACTTTCTATCACATCATCATGTCAAGTAATAGCTTCGTATTTCCCATTTACATACCTATAAGTATCAAGCTGTTCTATCAAATTCTTTAAATCATACGGAATTTTAACCTCTCATTCTGATGCAAGTGTTGATAATGTATCAACTAATTCTTTCTTAGGAACATAAATAGCTCCATTTTTTTCTGTAATATTATTCCCTGCGGTATACATCAATTTAATTAAGTGTGCATTTGGTATTTGTTGCTTTAACATTTCTGATACAGCAGCTCAAACACCAGTTTCGTCTATAATAACATTAACTGGGAATTGATTTATTAAAGCCAAATCTACATATTTTTTAACAATCTCTATTTGTTGATAATATTCCATCTTTTCTAACTCATCAGCTACTACTGGAACTATATAATTTTTTCAGTCTTCTTCAATAATATAACTAACAACCAATCCACCATAGTCATATTTTTTAGCTGGATCCAGAGAAATTAAGACATTTATTACATTCTTCTTTTTATATTCATCTGAACTAATAGGGCTAATCAATTTATTTTTATCCCACAATGTATCTTGATCTCACCTAATACACATGTAATCTCACAAAAAACGATCTGGATCTCTTTTACGGATTATCTCAAACATCTGTAATTGTTGCTTTGTAACTCACTCATCTTCATACAGAGTGATTGTTAGTGCTTGTGATGGAATGTCTCAAATCATTTTATTTAATCCTAGTTCTATATCTTTAGCCAAATCATAAAACCAAGTTGAACCTCATTTAACATCAAACGCTACTGTTGATACCGCATAAAATTTACCACCAGGTTTATTAAATATTGGAATTAAAGAAAAGAATACATCGTCACTTATGTAATCAGCTTCATCAATTATTACCTTTTTAAAAGAATATCCTTTAACACCAGTCCTACTTCATGCTGACATAAACTTTAATACATTACCAGTTATTTTACAAGTTATAGTATAATCATTTTTTGACATAGAAAAAATTCAAGCCTGCTTATATTTCTTTAAACCTCTTTCAAAATATTGCATGATTGGAAGTATTTTATTTTCAGCCTCAACCAAATATAGTATAGAATTCTCTCAATCCATCATTAAATGCTGAAATGCAATTAAGGTAGTAAGAAGTGAATTATGTGTTAAAACTCATCCTGTCCATAACAAATTATCTCAATCCACTTGTATATGTATAACTTCTTCCTCTCCTATCTTTTCAATACTTTCTACTCTAACCCAATGATATTTTAACCAGTGTTCTAATCAGTAGTAAGGAGCTTTCCGTCTTTGGAAATTATACTGAATATTTCTAATTCCTAATCTAACTTTTTCTTCCCACGATATTACTTGTTTCTGTTCTTCTTTTGCAATCATAGGAATTATAGAATGTTTAGAATTGGATAATTTAGTGTTTGTTGTAATAATATTATAAGCATCTTCATAATTAAGCTTGTGATCAAGATTTGTGTGTTCAAATATATCTAAAACACTTTGTCTATCTGTAATATACAAATACCAATAGGTATCTCATCATTTATGTTTATTAAAATTCGTTTTCATAAATCTGCTTTTAATATTTGACAACACTCAAACATCTGCTAACAATATTTGCAATCCTCTAATAAGTTCTTCAGATTTACTACAGTACTCTATTGTAACAACTCAGTTGTGTTTTATCTGTATATATCAATCACTTCATAATAATCATTCTATCACAGCTCGCTTTCATTCTTTATCTAATCCAAACACAAAATTAGGAATATATTTAGTTCAACTTTTATTTTTATAAATATCTTTCATATTATCAAATCAGTATATATGTACACAATGATTTTGTTTTCTAGTATCTAACTCCACTCTTGCTTTTAATCACAAATATTTAGCATATTGAATAAGCTTATCTATATAAGCTTGATTAGTTCAGCAACTAATTTCTAAAGACATTGTGTTTACATAACTATCACTAGCAACTGTTCAATCTCACAACCAATATCACAATAATTTCATTTTATAAATATTCTCATGTTTTCACTTAATCTCTATATTATGCATATAAGGTATAAAGTCTCATTTTTGAAGTTCAACTGTATTTTTATAAGGTCAAACAAACTTTCAATTTTTATAATTCTCAGCAGTTACATGTTGATGTTCTGTAGTAGCATAATAATAAGCTCAGTTAGAAAGAGTAATTTTATAAACAGGTTCTTTTGTGAGAGATATGCCAACTACGTTAGTATATCACCTTTTATCAGAAGCTAATAACTTATCTCAGACTTTTATATCCTTAGCCTTTTTAAATGTTCAATCAGCCATTCTATATTGAAATCATTTTAATGATACATACCCTCCTTTACCATATTGTCTTTTTGATAATAATAAGTTAACCGTATTTTCAACTTCATGATACAAATAATATATCTGACCAAGTTTCGGATTCCAAGGATTTCAATCTGGTGTGTAAACATGTTCTCTTGCTAATAGTGGTATATAAGGGACTGGTAGTTTAGGATTATAATAATATTTAGATGTTTTTTTAATAACAATATTATCTAAATCTGTATTAGTAATTTCTCATCTATCAATCAATCTTTTAGCTTGCTTATAAAAAGTTTTAAACGGTAGCGAAAACAAATATTCCAAATTATTTTTATCAACATTTTCTAATTTAATTCATTTTTTCTCACTAATAAGAAGTTCAACCGCTATTGTATATTCTAAATCTCCATATAGTTTTTTTTTAACAGCATCTGCTATATACTCTTTTTTTGTGTCTTCAAACTCTTGTAAAATAACTTTTATATCTTCAGGAATGTTTTTAGGAACTTCTAACTCTTCCAATGTATACGTAGTATTTAATATTTCTATTTCTTTCTTTACAATCTTAGGATTTCAATTATTATAAAGATATCTTAACTTCCATTTTAGTAATTTATCAACTCTCTTATCATAAAATACAAAATCCTCCTTGTCCCAAGCTAACGGGTTCTTTAAAGGATGTGGATGGTAAATTACTCAGTTTTTTAAATCGTGTAGTTTTAATGCTAACATATTACTTATTTAACTCTTTAAAATTTTTTACTAATTCCTCGATCGGTTCGTCATAATTCTCTATATCCACTCAAAATTTCTTCTCAAATTCCTTCTTCAACAGCCTAGCATCTCTTTCATATCTACTTCAATCCTCTTTATTATCTGATAACCTAACAGCATAATTATAAGCTTGTCTTAATTTATTAGCTAATGATATTATAACTTTATCACAATCATAAGCAGGTTCAGCTTTTTCTAAATACTCAATCTTCTCTTGTAATCTACTAATCTCTCACTCCAACCTCTCTATAATCTCCTCATCTTGCTCTTCAAGTTTCCTCATTTTCTCTTCGTATTCCTTCTTTATTTGTTCTTTTAACTTTTCTTCTGATAAAACACTAGTGTTCCCTTTTGTTAATCATTTGCTCTCCAAGTACATATCAGCTACCTCACTCCCTGTTGTTCATTTCTTTAAATACTCAATATAGTATTCTAATCATTTTGTTCAACCAAATGCTTTACTCAATTCAATCAAAATATTATCTGTTGTCTTTGCTTGAATTCTCATTTTAGTAATTTACTTAAATTATAAATATACTAACATTATAATTATATTCAGTTTAGTTTCAAGATTATCTTAGCTTTTTAGTATAATTTGAGTTTTACTATTCTTAGTAAAAGAATATTCTGATTAAAATAATATTCTTAGTATTTTTACTTATTTTATTAAATTGAGTTTGTTAGTATTTAGTTAAAATTGTTTATATACTAAAATGATTAAGTTAGTAATGTTAGTAAGTTTATTTAAATTAGTAAGTGTAAGTTTAGGTTTTAAGTTAGAGGTTTAAATCCTTAATTAGTAGGTTTAAGGTTGTTTAATCGGAGGTTTGGGAGGGAAGGTTGTTTAATCGGAAGGTTTTTAGGAGGGAATTGGATAAGCCCTACAAAAAAGAAGTACCTTGGGGAGGGGCGCCCCCGAAGAAAGAAGAGGAAAGCTGTATTATTAGCGGACAAACAAGCGGAAAGAAAACAATGAAGACAACAAAGAAGCGGCGCAGCGACACAACGGTTGGGTAAGGCTTGGGGTAGACAAGCTAGCCCTACAAAATTTTAGGGTAAAATTGACGCCGAAACCCCGCATACTTTCATTACGATTTTTTCAAATTTTAAAGTTTTTTGGTTGCTGACGATAGATACACCTTACAGCACATCAAACTTGCGAGATTTTCAATTTCACAAAGTTTCTTCCTATACTTTTCAGACCTTAGCCCTACATTCTAGGTTTAACCTGCGGTCTGCTTTACACGCGTCCTGTGCGGTGCGCGCCACCCCCCCCGCACCCCCCCGGTCTACTTTACATAAATTATATTTTATGTAAACTAAACTAATAGATGAAGAAAAATTTTTTAAAAAATCAAAAAAATTCAAACTCTCTTTTTAACTTTTTCAATCCTTTTTTATCTTACTTTTTTATTTTAAGTATGTCTAATTACTTATTATACATCTAGTGTCTCTATAATAACCTTTTAAATCTTTCAATTCTCTTTTACACAAAAACGTTTAGATTGTATAGACCCCATCTTTGAGAAACCCCATATATACTAGGGTTTAAACCACTATACAATGTAAAATTTTATTTTTTTTTTTTATACCTATAAAAATTTATAATTTCAAAATTTTACGCATTATGAAACATATTTCATTATTTTTTTTACATACCTATAATTTAATTTTTATTTTTTTTACATTGTATAACACCTAAAAACCAGCTTCAATAAGGCTTTTATTAAAACTCCTTCTATACAATCTAAATCATTTTTTTAAAAAAGTCTTGAAAATTTTAAAAAAATGATTATACTACTAACAGCATCAGGGAACGGATACCCCGACGGAGGGGCTAAAACGAAGTTCCTTGATAGTGTTACGGTATTAAGCCGTAATACTTATAAAGCCCTAGCAGGGGCTAAAACCTGCTACCAGCCTATAGGTTTCAATTCCTGGGCTGGGCTGGTAAGCAAGGACGGCTGGTCCTACCCCTTGCTTATCAGTTAAAAGGGTAGATATTTAACATTAGCGGGGCTCCGGCTCCGCATCCACCGCCCCGAAGCGGGGGACAGCTTGGATGAAGCACCGGCTGGGCGTGTAGCGTAGCTTACGCTTGGTTGGTGTGGACGAGCAACGGACCGACGGGGCGAGTGGTCGAGCGTTTCCAGTAGGAGTAGTTGCCTACTGGTTATAGCTCGAGATAGGATAAAAACTAAATTCAACAAGGGGCGAGTTCAAAGCACCGCCTGGCTCGCCTCTTGGATTAAATATATTTACACGGGTGGTTTTACCGGTGAGGGGAAACACCGGTTAAACAAAAAAGACTCCTGTTGAGCCTTGCGGTCGAGGCTCCAGAAAAAAATATAGTCGACCGCAAATATAAAAGCACGACTTATCGTGTTTTTATATTTTATTCTTTAAAAATAAAAAAATGAAAGAATTTAAAAAATATAAAGTAAGGGTCTATACTTACGACCCTTACTTTGAGGATAATAACAACCCATCAGGAAGGGTTGCTGACTTTGAAAAAGAATTCAACAGCTATGAGGAAGCTGTTGAATTTGCTAAAAAGTTTATGGACGCAGAAATCTTGCGTCCATATCATGTTGTAGCTTATCACCAAGGTGTGCTACAACTGAACGATTTAATTCGGGCTTCTAATTATGAAGAAGCCCAGGACTTAGCAGCTCGAAAAGCAGGTATGTGCGTGCCTTGCAGACGAGCGGGAAGTTAGAGAAGCTAAGTTCTACGTAGATTAATTTCTTTAATTTAGAGATTCCAGGTTTTTTATATTTTATAAATAAAAAAAATGAAACAACTTAGAAGGATTAAGAGGCTTATTAAAGCCCTATTAAAATATGGCTTAGATAAAGAGTGAAGGAGCCGGCTTCTGACTTATTGCAAGAAGCACGGCTTTTGGTACTATATAAATAGATAGTACCAGTTTTTATTTCTTAATTAAAAAAAGTAATGATAAAAAGTGTATATATCTATCTTAATGATTTAAGGATGGATGTTTTAGAAAGAATATTTCAGATTGCAAGAGAGAATGTATTAGAAGAAATCATAGAACAGATTAATGAAGAAGAAAAGGTAAATCTAAAAGGATACACAATAGATTGAAAAATTGATTATACTAAAACATTGAATAAACTTATTAGTTATATAGCAGAAAAAGTAGAAAACGAAGATGAAGATAAGGAGTATACAGTTCCTTATGTAGATATAAAATTTACTGGGTGAACTCCGAGATGGGCAATAGAGGATGGTATATATAATGTAATTGATGAATATGCTGATAAAGAACTTCATAATTTAAACTATAAATTTAGTTTATAAACTATAATATTTATTTCTTAAAATAAAAAAATGAATATTAAGAAGCAAATTGAAAATCTTACAAGTAAAGATGCTTGGTTGGTGAACCAAGCAATAGAAAACATTTGTTTGTATTGAACAGTAGAAGAGTTAAAAGAAGCCGTTAAAGTAGCAAAAAAAGCAGGTCTAAGACAAGACCTGCTAAAAATCCTTGAAGACCAGCTACTACTAGATACAGCAAGTGCTGGTGTTTTTAATTCTTAAATTTAAAAATAAAAATGAAAATAATTACTTATAAAAAAATAAATCAAAAGTTTTTTTTACTTAAAAACCAGTCAGAAGGATTTAAAAAAGAGTTGAAAGAAGCTGGACTTGTTGCTATTTGGTCGGAAGACAAACCAATAAGTCCTGAATTAGAAGACATAGCAATTATAACAAATAAAAAGAAAATAAAACTTGAAGACGATGAAATAACCATCACTTATTCGGATAAAAAATGATGGTGAGTTAAAAGTAAAAACAATAAAACATATGATGTAGAATATCATCTAGGAGTAGTACTTGTATTTGATAAGTTTGAAAGTAGAGATGTTGAGTTATTAGATAGAATTGTGAATTGTTGAGTTTATCAAATTGACGTGTATGAAGCTAAAAATTGATGTGTTAAGTTAATAGATGAGTTTAAATTTGAGCTTCTTAATCAATGAAGAAACATCGAAAACTGTAAAAGATTATTGGAAATCATAGGTTGTGAAGAAGTGAAATTTAGTAGAAAATATAATTGTTTTAAAGAATTTTATAATTTAATTAAATAAAAAAAATGAATATAAAAGAAATGTTGAAAGAAATACAATCAAGCAAAGCTGAAGGTATATCAGCTGAATATAAATGTTATGTAGATTTTGATTGAGAAAGAATACTTGAGAAATTAGAAGAATACTGAAAAACTATAGACGATATAGAAGATGCATTTATTAAACGGGGTATACTTAAAGTAAAATTTAAAGATGAAGACGATTATATAGATTTAGTAGAATGAGCAGAACCTGATTGAGAATATAAACGACCTGAAGATATTTTTACTTATTAAAAAGAAAAAAATGTTAGAAAATAAAAACTATAATGAAATGTTAAAAACAGCTCAAGATTTAAACTTAATAACAAAACTACAAGAAAAACTAAAAGAAAAGTGATGGACTATAACAACCGTTGAAGAACATGTTTTAAGAGATATCCTTCAACAGTTGGTTAAAACTAGAAAATCTTTTTAATTTTTAATTTACTAGACAGATGACTAAACAAGAATTATATACCTTTTGTAAAGAAAAAGGTATCCTGCCACAAGTAGTAAAATATTTAAAAAGAGTATACGATATGACCCCTGCTACTTGTGAGATAAGCTATCTTAAGATAGCTATTAAAAATATTTTACATTCTAAATAAATAAATATGACTTTAGCATTTGTAGATAAATCTATAATTCCTCAAAAAAGTAAAGATTGAGAAAGTTATATTATTCCTTGACTATTTACAAAAAAATACACTAAGGAAGAGTTACAAAAGGAAGTAGAATACGAAGTAAAACTAAAACGTTATGATACTGGTAAAAGAGAAATGATAATTGAAGCAGACTGAAGCTTTATTTTCTCAGATGATGTATATTCAAGTACAGATGTCTTTAAGATGGAAGATAGATTTGTAGCACTGATGGATAAACTAGATTGAGAATATAGTGAGGATGTGCACAGATACCCTTGATTAAGGGTTTATATAGAAACAAAAACATGAAGGATAAAGTTAATAGATTTGTTTAAGTTAATAGAAGAATTTTAAAATTAAAAATAAAAAAAATGTATAATATAAACGAAAAAGCTGCAGAAATAATTCTAGATTATATTACAGATTATGTAAATAAAAAATGAATAAAGATAGTTATGGACTGAAAATATATTCCTAAAAAAGAATACAAGGAATATCTATTAGTTGATATGTATCACGCAACAATGTTATGGTATACTAAAGATTTACAAGGTTTAAATAAAAAGAATTGTATTAAAAAATTAGCTATGAGAGCTAACAATGACGTGGAAAACAACATGAAGTTAGCTTTATCTAAGTGTAGTTGGAATAATAAAGAAATAAGAATAAATTATTGAAGTGATTTGTTATTTATCTTTTTAACTATATATTTAAAAAAGGATGATTATTATCAGGTAAGTCTAGCAGAGTATCTTACAGCAGAGAAAGAATGTTGAGGAGATTGGGATTGTATTGTAAAGAAATTGCAAGATGAATGATACTCTATAAAAAAAATTGAAGAAGCAAAACAAAAAATAGAAAAATGAATAATATCTTTAAGCTTTTAAAAAATAAACAAAAACAACATGAGTAAGAACCTAACCTGGCTAGCTACACTACTAGTAGCTAGCGGAATTGTATTAATCATTATCTGAGCGGTTCAAACTAAAGCATACAACTACGAACCGCTTGGATGTAAAAAAGTTGTATGGTGATACTGCTGGTGAGAAAGAGCAGTTGAATTATACAACTGAATGAGGCAGCTTTGATTTAGTGATTATGAATCTTCACTCGTTATCAATAAATGCAAGAAGTGGATAATAACTTGAAGTGTAGAAAATTGTATTATAGTTACTGCTTGAATAGCTATGGCTGAAAGTTGAGGATTCAAGCACTGTTGGAAAGGTCAATGTATGTGAGTTAAAGTATACGGTTTCAAAAACCTATCAGAAAATCTAGACGATTGGTTGTCAAGGTATACCAAATACTGGTATACCTGGAGATGGAAAGGTTGAGCTAGATTTTTCTACAGCTTAAACTGAAGACCATCTTTGAGTAGATATTGTACTGAAGAAGCTAGTTCGGGAATGTATAGATATCATTGTCCGAACTGATGGAGACACTTCAATTATGTGTTTAATTTTTTAACAAAATAAACTAATGTTACACAAAGGAACATTACTTGAATTACTTGACTATTTTAAATTTGACTTAATAAAGAAAGTATACATTATTAAACAGTTAAAAAAAATGGATAATGAATTTATATCACAAGGAGTCTTCGATGCATTGCTAGAAGATGCTAACCTTGAAAGATATAAAGTATATAATATTGATTGACAATTCTTGTTAACACTATATAAACAACCATCTACTTGACAACGATTAGACGATGAATTTAATCCAACAGAATACATAAAATGAGAAGTATTAATCTTTGATGATGAAAAAATAATTATTACTTGACCATTTAATATGAAATCCTAGATAAGAAAATAATAATTTTATAACTTAATTAAATAAACAAATGAAAAAATTTAAATTATTAAAGGACTTGCCTGGAGCAAAAGCTTGAGACATAATAGTATATGAAGATTGAGATGTATATTTTGAGGAATGTAGTGATAACACAACTCCATCCTTTCAAACTGTTGATGAGCATTTATTATGAATATTAGAAAGGATGATTACAGAACTAGAATATAATTGATGGTTAGAAGAGGTGGAGGAGACACCCAAAAGTATCTATGAATTAAAAAATCGTGGGGCATACTTTTATATTAATGATAGATGAGAGATAATTGATGTTGATTGATTGTTATGAAGCGGATTCGAAAGAAGATTAGAAATGTGAAATGTTTTTTTAACAGAAGAGGAAGCAGAAAAAGAATTAAGAAAAAGGAAAGCATTAGCAAGAATTAAAAGATGGATTTGGAAGAATAAAGCTCTATTATGACTTAATAGGGATGAAGATTGAACTTATCATTGATGATATAGGGTAGCCTATTATAAGGATACTAATGAATTAGAGATCATCCTAGAAACAGCTATGACTATTGATGGAATAATGTTTATGTATAAGTCAGATGCAGAGAGATGTTTGGTAGAATGTAAAAAAGATTGGGGAATTTTATTTGATTTAAAAGAATAAAAAATGAGTAATATGAAGTTAATATTTAAATTAGACTATTATATTAAAAAAACGGATATAATTCCAGACGTAATTAAACTATTAGATAAATATAATGATTATATAGATTATGAACTTACAAAATATTGATATTCTTATCAAGGAATATGTAGTAAAAAACATATTTTATTTAGAAAAGAAAACTTTGTAACATACAAAATTAAAGAGGATAATTGATACTATTCAAGTAGTTGATTATCTTTAAATAAATGATGTTTAAAGCTAGTTAGTCCTAAAGAAACTGAATATAAATTAAATATACCCACTTATGAAGTTGATCGAGATATAGGAGAAATAGAAACATATGCTAAAATATTCTTAGCATACGTTGATACATATAGACATAAATATGATGAATTAATACAAGAATTGGATAGAATAAACACAAAAAGATTATTTATTTTAGATTTAAGTGTAGGGTTAAGTGGTGTTGACTTTGAATGAACTTCTCAAATAATATCTAGTGTTACTGAGATTTCTTTTTTAGATATGAAAATAAATATCTTTAAAAAATTAAAAAATAAATTAGAAAAGAAAATAAAGAAATATTTAACATGAGAAGAGATAAAAGTACTTTTACAACATAATAAATTTGAAAAATGGATATAGGAAAATATATAACTGCATTTAATGAATTTTGATGTTTCTTTGATCAGGCATTACTTATAGATGACAAGGATTATAGTATAATTGCTCTAACGGATTTTTATTTAATTAACGAAGATTGAGATTTACATACTATATCTAGACTACTTAATCCTAATACTAAAATTAAGAAAATAAGAATAAATTACATTTACTATGAATATAATTATAATTTTATATGTGAGTTACTAAAAAAATTGTATAACTCATATATTCTATGAAAGGAGTTCTCTAAAAAAGTTAAAATAAAATATAAATGAGAACTTAGAGAGCTTGAACCTTTTTTACTTAAAGAAGTAAGGAAATTAAAAAAAGAAGATGTAAAGAAAATATTAGAGAGTAAATGAAATTATATTTTACATATAAATAATGATACACACACAGGATGCTACATAAAACTGGTTTCTGATTAAAGTTAAAATAAGATATATAGATACTTTTAGATTTTCAAAGTAATTAAAATGACATATGAAAGAGCAAAAGAATTAGGTTTGTCAGAGGACCTAGCTAGATTCGTAGCTAGGTTAGATTTAAAAGAAAGAATACAACAAAATCCTGAAGACGAAAAATTAAAACAAGAATACATAAGTTTATACTGAGAAAAGGAATATTGGTTCCTACTTAGAAGTATTTATTCTATAACTAAATAAAAATGCTACAAATAATATTAATGGAAATTGGATTTCTAATCTGTGTATTTATTGGAGATTTATTGATGAAAATTGGGATATGATATGAGGACGATATGATATTTAAGCAAGGACAATTAATAAGTGTAGTTTGACTTATTTGTATGTTGGTTTGACCTTTTATTTATTTCTTTATAAAATAAAAATGACACCAGAATTAAGATTACAAAAAGCCTTATATGAATACTGGGATTGGTTCCAAAGTCAGTATACTGATGATGATATGTTGCCTGATGGTGTATATAAATGACCTGATGACAACACTTATACACTAAGAGAAATAAGAGACCAGTTCATAGATGATTTGAACGAGAAAATTTATCAGTTCATAGAAAAGGAACTTCCAATTGAGAAGGATGAAATACCAAAGGTAAGTATTGAGATTGAAAGAATTTAATTCCTAATAATTATTAAAATGACATTTATAGATTACACTTTAAGAAAAGATTATCAAAAAAAATGGATACAAGAGCAAGACAAGTTCTTTACAGCTTTAAAAACATTGTTTAGTTCAGCTGTAAAATCCTTTATTTATATGTGAAAATATTTATATTATAAAGTAAAATCGAGATGATAAACTATCAACACTTAGTAGAAGTAGATGCAAAAATGATAAAAGTTAGATGAGATTGGAACAGATATTATAACATCTTTGCGAATGATGTTGTAATGTATGAGGTTAGTAATAAAAAAGATTATGAAATATATCTCAAAAAGAGAAAAGAGTTTTTATGAAAGAGTTGGGAAACTTTTTTATCTAATAACTAAATTAAAATGAGGGTTAATGTAGAGCAAATTATAGAGCGGGATAAAGACAAATTTAACTGTCCAGAAAAATTATTAAGTCTTTTGAATAGTAAAGAAGTAAATGTTCTAGATATATTAAAATTGAATGAACTAGAATATGATGATTGTTTAAGAGAAGATATAACCTGGTTAAAAATAATTATAAAAGATTTAATAAATGATACTATTTAAATTGTAAATAATAAGAATAAGAATGCTTACAAAGGTTGATACAGATACACTTACAAAAGATGTAAAAAAGAAAGTAATTGAACTTGGTAAGACATTAGGTGAGGTTTATTGAAAGTACTGATTGTCTTATCAGGTTCTTAAAGATAAAAGAGTTAAGTATTTTACAGACAAAGTGTTTAAGAGGATTAAAAAAATGGTAGAAGAACTTTGACTTGATATTAAAGATTATCTTATAGAAGATAATTTAGTAGAACTACCACCTAAACACAAGGCTATTAAGTACATCTGAGATCAGATGTATTATTATTACAAGAAAAAATATGGGAACAAAATTCCTAAAAAAGCTTATGAAAAATATTTTAAATCTTAAACTAAATAATAATGGCTACAAAAAAAGCTACTACAACTAAGGTAATTATTGAAGGAAAAGAGTATTCAATAAATGAATATCTACCAACTGATATTCTAAAGAAGGATTTTAAATGACAAGAATATGTTGATGTAAAATTTATTAGAGATATAGCAAGACAGTTAGATATCCTAGAAAGAGTTGAATTTAAACCAGTCGAAAAATTGGCTAGTTCTAATTCAGCTGTGGCTTTGCTACAAACTTGTGTTATTACATTAAAAGATTGAAGAGTGTTTGAAGGATTAGGTGCTTTGAATCTTACTAGTAAAACATTACTTAGTGACGGATTGTATGGTGGGATATCAAGATTGAGGGCTAGAGCATTTAAAGATGCATTAAAATATGTAGCTAAGATCTTCGAATTCCCACAAGAGGAAGAAGCTATTGAAAAAACATTTGAAGAAGTTGAGAAGAAAGCTGAGAAAATTGTTGATAATACAGATAAAGATTATGTAGCAGACTTTGCAGAATATATTGCAACTAAGAATCCTAAGACAGTTGAAGAGTTTGAGATAGTGAGACAACAATGGGCTAAAGAAAATAATCTAAAACAGTTAATAGAAAAATGAAAAGTAAATACAGAAGAACTAAAGAAGATTGCAGACGAATGGAGAAAAGCTTTATCTGATAAAAAATAGATATGAATAAACTAAAATTATTAGTAGAAAAAAAACAACAATTGAAACAGCTTCAAGAAGAAATAAAACAACTTGAAGCTGAGCTTCTTCAAGAAGGAATTGAAGAAGAAAAGGTCGACAATTTTATTGTAAAGAAAGTAGTAAGACTTTCTTATAAATTAAAACCAGATATAGATGAATTAGAAGTAAAGAGAAAATATCCAGATGCTGTTAAAATTGTAATCGATACAAAAGCATTAGTTAAAGAATGAGCAGAAGAATATTTAGAAGAAAAAGAGACAGCTTATTTACAAGTAAAAGAGATTAAATAATGTATGACTTGATTTATATTGATCCACCTTGGTGGTATAATTCTAGGAAAACTTGATGAGAAAGAAAAAATAAAATAAAGTTTTGAGGATGAGCTATGAAACACTATCCTCTTATGAGAGATGAAGAACTACTAAACTTTAAGAATGTTATAAGTAGTCTGGCAAATAAAGACTGTATAATGTTTATGTGGGCTACATGTCCTAGACTTGATTTTGCTATTGAACTTATGAAGTATTGGTGATTTGTTTATAAAACTGTAGCTTTTACATGGGTAAAAATAAATAAAGATTGAAGTTATAGGATTAATCCCTGATATTATACAGCTAGTAATGTGGAACTAGTATTAATATGAATTAAGTGAAAGAATGGATGAAGATTTAAACCTGCTAAACCTATGATAAATCAAATCATAGCAGAGCCTATAAGAGAACATAGTAGAAAGCCTGATAAGGTTAGAGAGAACTTAGATATTATGTATCCTAATTTAAAGAAGATAGAGGTATTTGCAAGATGTAAACCTAAAGGACGAGATGTGTATTGAAATGAGATTTATAAATTTAATAATTGTAATGACTAATCAAATAAGAACTACAAGCTTGTCTATCTATAATACTTGTCCATATAAGTTTAAATATTGAGAAGTAAATATACCAATAGAAGTGAGTGCTTTATGAGATTTAATTCACTTTGTAAGTAGACATCCAGAAAGTAAGAAAGAGATGATAGACTGGTATTCGAAAGAAATAAATCCAGACTTGAAAACTAAAAAAATAATAGACAAGCTTGCAGATAAAGTTATTCAATATAGACAACAAATAGACAATGTCTATAACTTTGTCTATACAGAAATTCCATTTGTAAAAAAAATAGAGAATACATGGATTACTTGAACAGCAGATTTGGTTGCTATAAGAGATTCTTGACAAAGTCAAGAACTCTTAATCATAGACTGGAAAACATCTAATAATAAGAATTGGTATGAATGAGATGATATTTGGAATGAAAGTTTACAATCAACAGTATACTCATATTTGGCTATGGAATACTTTTGATTTAATAAAGCTAAGTTTAGATATGTAGTTCTCGAAAAGAAAAGTAGTGCAAGTTTAAAGGAGTTTGAAAGAGAATTTACAAAAGAAGACTGTTTAAAGAAAATTAAAAAAGTAGTTATAGAATATCAAAACTCACAAGACTTTGATGATTATGAACCTAAACAAAATAGAATGTGTCATTTCTGTGAATTAAAAGAGAAATGTCCATTATTTAAACTTAATGTAGAGGAATGAAATATTACAGAATCTGAGATAAAGTTTTAAGTTTTGAGTTACCAAAAGAGCTAATATTTAAAGAGCAAAATCCATTTAATGAAGCGCGACCTAAACAGCTTAAACTTTTTGAAAAAAAAAGATGAAGCAATACATATATTTTACCAAGGACATTTGGGATAGAAAAAGAAACTAAAGATAGTATACAACTACCAGATTTTCTTAGACCTAAACAAAAAGAAGCAGTTGAGAAATTATTGAAATATAATTATTGACTTCTTTTATCAGGTGTGGGGTCAGGGAAAAGTTATATGATGGCTGCGATAGCTAAGGTATATTCTTGACATACCTTAGTTATTGCACCGAAGACAGAGATTGCAAAATGATTATACGAGAAGTTTAAATGATTGTGAATTGAAGTAGAAATATTTAATAAGGATAAGTTTAGTAGAACTAATCCTCCTAAGGTTCTTATTATTGTTTCAAGATCCTTTGATATGTATTGGGAGAAGTTATCACTAGATAGTATTTACAAACAAGTACTAATAGATGAGATACATATGCAGTTTACCACAAGAAACAGAATACATTTCTTCTGTCAATATAAGTATGACAAAGTATATTGATTTACTTGAACCCCAGAGTTAAATAATTTTCCCTCAGAAGCATTATTTAAAATGTTTAATAATGTATATATCGACAGTTGAATACGACCTAAAAATCCTGAGGTTTATTATTATAAGTTTAGTAAATCTTATAATGCTGTTGACTGGCAGGACTTGGTCGATACAATGTATTGGGATACAGAAAGATTAGCTCACTTCTTATTCTTAGTTGAAGATGTAATGAAAAGATGAGACAGAAATATGTGAATAATATTTGTAGATAGAACTGATATAGCTGAGTGAATAGCAGTTGCATTAAATAAACTTTGAATCTCTGCTGCTGCTTATACTTGAAAAGTTAGTAAAAAGAAAAGAGAAGAAATATTAAAAGAATTGACAGAAAAAAAATGAGTAATGGTTGCAACTTATCAGTCAGTAGGAACTTGATTTGATCATCCTCCATTAGATACAGCTTTTTACTTTATGTTCGTAAAATTTAAGGCACAAGTAAAACAAGCTATTGGAAGAATACTAAGAGGTTCAGAGAATCCAGAATATTATGATTTCCAGGATGGGAATTTATACTCGCAAGTAAGAGAAAGAATGAAAGCTTATAAAGAAATGTGGTGAGACATAGAAATAAAAAAATATAAGAATTACTTGATTGATATAGAAAAATCTATACAATTAAAATCACTTGCAGAAGAAATTAAAAATCAATATAAAAAGAAGGAAGATATTAAAGAACTATTTAATATATAACAAGAGCAAGATGAAAATCTATTTTAAAACATATGTTGATGACAATTGAATTTATTTTAAGAATTCTGAAAACAATATCCTAATTAGATTTGCTGGTAAACCACAATTCTTATTAGAAGAGAGTATTAGAAAGTATTGAAAGAAAGAAGGTATAGAGTTTTACGATAAGATGACAGATCTGTTTTTAGATATTAGTAAAAGATGATTTAGTCCAATAGTTGCTTATTTATATGGTAACAAAAAAAACAATGGCAGAGAAACTTTCTTTGAAGAGTCTGAATGAAAAGATTAAAAAGCTTGAAAATAAAAAAAATAATGAACCACAAATAATAAAAGCAAGTATAGAAGAATATACAGAAGCTGCAAAAGGATTTGACATGAACAGAATGACAAATTATTGAGTACATACATTTAGGAATGGTATTGCTGTATGTGACTTAAAATCCGTAATTTTAGTAAGAGACAAACAATGAAGAGTATATTGACTTAAAAATTGAGAAAAAATAAATACAGATGCTGAATATGTTTGAATTATAACAGATGTAAATAGAGAATGATTTATTGAATAACAGCTAAGTTATGAAATACTTAGATAAAGATTGAAAAACTACTATTAAAGATAAAGCAAAATATGCTTTCATTGATAATGGAATTTTGCTTAGAAAGATTTCTAAGGAAGCAATAGATCTACCTATCTTTAATGTAGTTTGAGAATTCTGAAATAAGAAGGCAATAATTTCTAATAAGGATACTGTGATACAGAAGTTAACTAAAAACATCAAACCAAATCGGTGGAAGTTAATATGATGGCAGGTTGATAATTGAGGGAAGATTAAAATATGAGAATGGAAGAAAGAAGTGTATGACTTAACAATAAAGAATACAGAACCTTCTATAAAAGACTTGTCAATATTATCGAAAGCTTTACAACTTATAAGTAAAGATTTAGAATTAAATTGAGATTTAGCAGAACTTAAAGAGAAAGTTAATTCTCTTATTTTACCAGAGGATGTAGGTGCGAAATTGTTTGTTGATGAGATAGAAAATCAAGAAGTATTTGTATCTAATGAACTAGGAATTGTCTTAGATATAAGAAATAAAGATGACAATATATCTTGAAATGTGTTTGATTGTTTGTATAGACTTGCTAAATGAAGTATTACAAAACTGAATAAGTTATTACAGCAATTCTGAATAGATGGTATAGAAGAGACAGATATCTATTATATGTATAATATCAGTGATACACATAAAATAGAATTTAGAAAAGACGGAGTATATTCAATTAAAACAAATTGAGATGCAGAAGTTGAAAGTGTAATTATTGATAAACCGTTGAAACTGGTAGGATGGTATGAGTCTAATTACGATGTCTTAAATAATGTGATTACTGATATTAAGAAAAGATACTACTACTTCGAATGAGATATTATCTTCCCATATTATCAGAATACAGACCATTTCAATAAAAGATTATGATGACAATGAATAAGAATGATGACGACTTGAAAAACATTTCAAATGTTTTATTCAGCACTAGACCAATGGATAGATGAAGATAATATACCTGAGTTTAAAATTGTAGAACATAATTGAATTGATCTAGAAAAAAAAATATTTGTCCATTGATGACAGATGTTGTATAAAGATACAGATGAAGAATTTAAAGTATTTGCTCCTAAATATGCTACTACTATTTGAGAACAAATAACTATACAAGAAGCAAAGAAAATTATGAAGTGATATTTAAGAGAACCTTATCACTATATTATATTCCTATGGTTCTTATGAGCTTTCCTTAAAAAGGATTTATTCCAGCAATGAATACCAACACCAATCTTACAGGTTATCTGATTTACTGAATCAGGTAAAACTGAAACTATACAAATGATGATGAAACTTGTGGGATTGTCACCTACGCCAATAAAAGATGGAAATGTAACAATTCAACCAAGAGCAATGACATTAGAAGGAACAAGAACATTTGCAGTTCAAAATGAGTTATGAGATTATGCGCCAATATTCTTTGATGAGTTTACTTGAAATATCTCATCTGAAATAGAAGAAATGTTAAGATGAGTTTATAATGAAAAAGATGCAAAGAAAGGTAGAGCAGATCAAAGTGTTGTTACATACAATATGTTATCTCCTGTTGTTATTGGTTGAGAGAAAGCACCAAAGTATATGTCTGTTATGAATAGATCTATCTATGTTCAATTAGATAAATCATTACATACAGATAAAGAGACTTATAAGAAAATCAGAAAAAGTCTTAATTGAAAATCTGTTCTTGCAGATATGTGGGATAAAGTGAAAGATGTTGACTTATCTAAATATAAAGATTGGATTGATAATTGAGAAGCTAGAATAGATAATAACTATGCTTGGTTAAGGATTGTTAATGATATTTACAAAGTATTCTCTAAGGAAGAACTTGAAACTATCATAGAGAAAACATCAAAAATACATAGAGCTATTATTGAGGGTAAAGATGAATTAAAAGAGTTTTTTGTAAAAACTATCTTGTATAATAAAAAGGAACAGTCAATCAATATAAGATGAGATGTTGGTGAAGAGGTGACTATCGATTTATATATTCCAGAAGAACTTGGAAGTAAGCATCATGCTATTCAAGCTATTAAACAATTAGTTAAAGATGATACAAGTGAAAACCAAAATATTGTTATAAACATAAGCAGATTATTAAAAGAAAGAGATAAAAGAACTGAATGGATTGTTCAATATTTATTTAGATACTTAGCAAATTACAAAAATAGACTTTGGCAAGCATTCATGTACGAGTTTATAAATTAATTAATACAAGATGAATTTAAGAGAGTTAATTACATTAGAGCCAAAAGAGTTTATAAAATCATTAGGAAACCTTACCTGAAAATCTTTGCAATATAGAAATAAGTGGCTTCAAAAAAAAAGCGAAGAAATTTGATTGGCTGTTAGATTTTATAAAGAAAATTGAAAACTATATATTAAGATACATAAAAGACATCTTACTAATAGATATATTCCGAATCCATATTTTACAGATACTAATCTTGTTAAATTTGGGAACTACCTTAAAAATAAAGTTAAGAAGGATGATATGCATATAAAATTAGAGGATGTTGTAAGTACAAGATGATGGGTTGATTATAGAGCTACAAAATTTATAAAATGATTTATATTTTATTTAATAAAACAATATTATGACAGAAACTAAAACAACATTTAACAAAATTTGGGAAAAAGAATTTGATAAAGATTTTAACTGACAACCATTAGATGGTTATAAAAAAGTAGTAAAGATTACCACAGTAGATAAAGATGATCTAACTGATAGAAGAAAATGAGATTATTGAGAAGAGATTATTTATAAATTTAAATTGGCTACACCAGACTGACATAAAGATGCTGAGTTGATATTTCAAGAGAATAAAAAAGCTTTATGAAAAATAAAAGTATGATGACAAGAATATGTAATTTGGAAATTTATTAGGGAAGATGGTGTGTCTTGTGCTTTTAAATATAATGATGAATATTGGTGTAATATTGAGAAAAAGAGAAATAAAAATGATGAAATATATTTCAAATTTAAATTCTCTTATAAAGATGAAATCCAAGATGAAGATATAGAACTTGAAGAGGTTGAATTTTAAATACTAATATAGAGCAATGTATTTTTCAGAGCTACCAGATTGTGTGAAATATAAATTAATAAGAGCACCTAAGAAGGTATTACAAAGAATAGTAGAGAGACATAATGACAAAATATCTAACCGATGACAGCAAATAGATTATATAATATACGAACAAGATTGATTATCCTGTTTGTTAATAGAAAAAACACAGGAAGAAATAGTTGAAGAAATCAAAAAGTGGATAGAAGAAAATATACAGAATATAAGAAAAAAACATAATCTTGATTTACAAGAAGTAGAAAACATATTATTTATAGCAAATACATCTAAATATGTAGTAGATTTTGAAAGGATTGAACCTTATGTTGAGTTATCTGATATTTATGAGGAATGCTTCCCTAGAAAAAAAGAATATAAACCAGTGATTATTAAGTGAGAAAAAATAGATTTACCTGATATTGAAGATTTAAAAAGAATACCAATCTTATCTGTATTAGATAAATTGTGAATAGAATATAAAAAGGTTTGATATGATACTTATGCCTTATATGAGCATTGAAGATGGACAGACTGATGGAGAGCTAATACTACGCAAAATATAGTTACTGACTTTTCTTCTAAATGAAGGGCGCATTGAAATCCATTCCATTTTGTTTCTATATACTTATGAACGGATGTAAAAGAAACATCTTTACGATTTAAAGATAATTGATTATGTTAGTAGCAGATGCAAATGCTTTTAAAAGATTTCTTAAAGATAATGTAAATATATCTAATCATTTACTTGGTAAAGCTATTAAAAAATATTGTGATATTTTTTGGGATTTAGAAAAAAGATTAAGAAAGTATTCTGAAAAAGAATATAATAGAGCAGTAACTAATTTAGATGAGGAGTATAGTAAAATCTGAAAACGTAAAATTAAAAAACTAGATGAATTAAAATTATTGATGACTTATTTTGCAAAGAGACAAATATATTTATACCTTAAAAATAAATAATGAATAAAGAATTAGAAAAAGCATTGGGTAATATTTATGCTGATAAAAAGAAAGAAGTGATTGATACTTTGTATTGGGATGATTTACTTGATAAAACAACTGAGTTTTTAGAAAAAAATAAAGATTGAAATACAAAACAATTGTTAAAAAAATATGAACAAGATATGGATAAATATAGAAATATGATTATACAATGCTGGTATAATAAAGATATTGGAAAAGTGTTAGAATGAATAATAGAATATATGATAGCTACTATTTGATATATGTACTTTTGAAATCAAGATAAAGATAAAATATTGTGAGTTATGAAAGGAATATTAGGTATGACAATGCTTCCAGAAGATTTGTTGAGATTAGCATTCTTGGAAATATTGTCAGCAAAAGCGAATAATAGAGAACCAAATATTGATAAAGTATTTACATATTTAAATTAAACCCAGAGCAATGTTTGTAAGAGCAATTGATATATTAGCACAAAATGTATGAAAAACAATTAAGATGGTTAAATGACCAACAGGGAATAGATATATAATATGAGACAAAACAATAAATGAATTGGTAGCTGGTACTAATTTAACAAGGTGATGACTAGCTTCTTATGTATGTATGTTAATGAGGAAAAAATGAGTAAAGGAACTCAAAATTACAAAAAAACTAATACAAGAATTAGCACAAAGATGAAAATGAACTCATTGAGATAGATATATGTATACTTGATATGTGTATGACGGAAACGGGAACATTATCTTAAAAATGCCATGATATACTAAATTTACTGATACATTTTGAAAAAAACCAAAGAATTGGTGGAATTATCTACCGTCCGCTGTTGAGGTTAAGTTTGTTTCCCCTATTCGGGAAGATTTAGTTTTTAAAAGAAAAGATTATGAAAGTAATTAGTTATGATGAAAACTTATTACCTATGAAAGGAACATCTAATAGTTTATGTTTAGATTTAAAATCTGCTGAGAACGTAGTAATTAATCCAGGTGAAGTTAAATTGGTATGACTTGGTATTAAAACAGATTTCGCTTGGAAACTGTATGTCAGAAGTAGTCTACCTTTAAAGAAAGGATTGATGCTTGCAAATAGTGTTGGTATTATAGATGCAGATTATAGAAACGAAGCTAAGGCTATGTTATATAACTTTACAGATACCCCAGTGGAAATTAAGAGATGAGAAAGGATTGCACAGATGGAAGTTATATGAGATGATTGTGAACTAATTAAATTAGTTGATAAGAATTTGTATGATAATTGGGAAAAAGAAAATGTAACGGAAAGACAATGAGGGTTTGGTTCAACTGGTTGATATTTAAATTCTAACTAAGACAAATGAAGATAGGAATTGTTTGAGCTTTCTCAACTTGAAAGACTACGTTAGCTTATCAACTTAAAGAAAAATATGAAAGAGTATACTGAGATAAAATACACTTAGATATCAACACTGAAAGAGAATTAGCAGAACTTCTGTCATTTGATTTCAATAAACATACAGAAGAACAAAAACTAGATTATCAAAGATGGTTAGTCCATACAACATTAGCCGTTGCGTGAAAGTATGACGACTTAATAACAGATACTCCAATTAATCTTATACCAGCATATTGTGATGATGAGAATATTAAAAAGATAGTTAGAAAATATTCACCATATTTATATGACATTATTTTCTATCTACCAATTGAGTTTGAGATAGAAAATGATTGAGTAAGACATACAAACGAAGAACTTAGGAGAGGAGTAAACAAGAGGGTTTTAGAAGAGTTACATAACGCTTATTCTCAAAACAATAAACTAACAATCAGGACTTTACATTGAAGTATTGCAGATAGATTACAACAGGCTATTTATTTCATAGATATGTGGAAGAGAAGTTGGAGATGAATTTGATTTTAGAAAATAAATAAATTAAAATGTCTAAAAGATCGTGTAAAATTACATATTATTGATGGACTGTATATTGATTGACTGATTTCTTAAAACCAAGTGAGTGGTCTTGGGGGAGTTATTCATATACAATGTATTTATCTTGAAAAAATAGATATCTACAATATATATGGTTACTAATTAGATATACAATACTAAGCATAATATGAATAATTATTCATGTATTTATAACACCATTTATGATAATTATATACTGATTCCAACGAATATTTGAAGTAGTAAGTCTCATATTTTTATCTGCCTGAGAGATATATGTAGTATTAGAATGCCTCTTTAACTTACCTAAACTTAAATAATAGTTACTTAACTATTTAATTATGTATAATATAAAATGCTAAATAAAGAATCATTTAAAAATCAACTAAAAGGAATAATTAAGACAAAAGAAATGTTGTCATTGAAATGTGATAACTGATACAATATGGATATATATGTAATAAATGAATGAGAAAATATGTTATGATGACATATATATAAATATAATATTATGTGAAAAAATTTAGATACAGGTTGACAATTTGTATGTAATAACGAAAACGATGTAGAAGGATTGTATAATTTAATATACGAAATTTATAAGATAAATAACAAATAAATGGAAAACTTTAAACTAGCTCTATTTGAGAAAGCTACAAAAAAAGTATACAAGTGAAAAGATCTTGTGAATGTAAATCCTTGATTGCTATGGTCAATAATAGTATCTAATAAAGATAATGAATTAAGACAAGACTATGAAATATTATTGTTTACTTGATTTCAAGATAAAAATAATAAGGATATATATGAATGAGATATAATAGCATTCTGAGTAGAATTACTAGATTGAAAACATGGTACATATTATTGAACAGTTATATATGATGAAGATAGAGCTTCATTCTTTGTTGAACTAGATAACTGAGATTTAATTTCGTTAGATGCTTTGTTTAACTCTGATAAATATAGAGAGGAGTTTAAAAAGCTTTGAATAAAAAAAATAAACTGAATAGAGAATGAATATTTATATCCTAAAAACAACAATGGATTATAAAGAACTTATAGAAGCTTATGAAAAATATAAAGGTATATATAAATGACTAGATAATTTATATATATGTAAAGTAGATAATAAAGTATATAAAATGAAGTTAATAGATATAATAATAAGATATGAGTTGAATATACATGAAGTTATAGCTAAAACATTAATTCTAAAAGATGATTATACTTATTTAATTAATAATACTTCTGTTGAAATATATTGTAGTATATGAATTAATAGTATTAGAAAATTACAAGATGTTCAAGAATGATCTACTTTCTATATTGACAATCTATGAGAATCTTGAGAATATTTATATTTTAATTGAATTAAATCAAATACTTGACAATTTACTTGACCACTTAATTATTGATACTGAACTGAGGATAGTGAAGTTATAAAGATAGGCAATACTTATTATTTTATTCGTTAAATAATAATAATGACAAACAAACAAATCAATCAAGTAATTAAAGAAATGAGAATCTGGTCTAAAGTATACCATGATAAATTCAAAGACGGGAATACATTCTGGGATATGTTCTTTAGGGAGTTAAGAAGTAAGTTAATTGAACACTGTACTAATAAAGAAGATCCGTACACAGATGGTGAAGATAAACCTAATCCAGATGTTGAAGTTATTGAGATAAATTCATTTGATGATTTGATTTGATTCTTTAATAAAATGATTAGGTAAATTATTTTGTAGGGTATATCCCTACATTATGGAGCTGTAGTTCAGCTGGCTAGAACGCCTGCCTGTCACGCAGGAGGTCGCGGGTTCGAATCCCGTCAGCTCCGTATTTCTATCAAGTTTCTATCATTCTAATCTAACTAGCTAATCCAAGGAACCCTTCTATTTAAAGAAAGAATACAAAAGTAAACCTGTGTCAACAATCACATTCTCTTCTTCTAATCTCTTTTCGCCAGCTTATAGCTGGTTATTATATTGCTTTTATAAATTAATAATATAACATGAATACACAAGAACAACCAATCATCATTGTAAACGAACAAGGATTTAGATTGATCCAAGAACTTATGAACATGGCTTTAAAAGGTTATGGTTTGGATGCATACAACGTTGTATCTTCATTGATTCAAGAAGCTAAATCGTACTGACAATTTGTAGCGGAATTAGAGGAATCGCTTACAATGGAATTGGAGGAAAAAATAAAAAGGGAATACGAGAAAAAACAAAAAGACTTGAAAAAGAAAAAAGAATAATTATATAAATACAGGTCTTGGGGAGCTGTGGCTAGCGAGGAGGTCTCCCCGAAAGTGTAGTATCCTGTTCGCCTACTAGCCAAGGCAATAAAGTAACAGGCTCTGCTACACTACGCTGGCGTGAGGCCCCAGCAATCTATGCAAAAGTCCTGTGTGCTCAGTATGAGTCCAGGCGATACCTTGCCATCGCGGCAAGGTTTTTTTATTTAAATAAAAAACTCTGACGTCTAGTCAGAGCTTAATTCTTTTTTTATATAACTTATAGTCTCGTTTTCATCATATTCTCAATTCCAATATTCATATAACAACCTTCAGATATTTAATAATACTCACCTTTTATTTTTCTTGTCTCAGTATCATTCACATTCTAACTTATGTCAGCATCACTTTATAACATAATAATTTTCTCAATACTTATCATACATCTCATATGTTAAATCATATATCAAGTCAGTTAGATCTGACACATCATCAGTATTATATGTCGACACATTTAATTCTTCATTTCAATCTTCGTTTTTATCTATCTCCAACAAACTTAGTTGTTCCTTATCTGAGTTGTATTCTATTAATCTTCAGGAAGATAGGTTTAGATTTAACTCCATTTTATAATTATTTAAAGTTATAAATTAATTACTTCTATTATAATTTTTTTAATATAATCATTACAGTTTTTAAATTTAACTTTATCTTTTATTTTATCAAAGTCGTATAACATATTATTAAATACAGCAGTACATGTAGTTTCTATTCACTCGAAATCAAGTATGGCCTTGTCGTATTTGTCAATGTCTTCTCTAATCTTTTTTCAAGTTTCCCAACTTCACACTACCTTTGCTCAGTTTACATAATCTCTTATTTTTATTGTTTTCATCTATTAATCTAAATAAATAAAACTCACCTCGGGCTTATCTTTAATTCATTTTTTAATTACTACAAATCAGGTGCTACTACTGATTCATAAGGCTTTATTGTACATTCAATCACCAGCTAGCGATGGCACAATAATCCTCATTCATTTTCTATTTCATTCTTCAAGTACTCAAGAATGTATATGACCTTGAAGTAAGATATTATATTTCTGTGAGTTCCCATATTCCCATAGTATATCAGACAATCTTCTCTTAGTTCATCAAATATGTCAATGTTGAAGTATAAAGGTAAAATCATCTGTCTCTACTGTATTCCAAACTTCTCTTAGATAGTTAATTTCTATTTCTAGTTGTTGCAGTCATCTTCTTATCATTTCATAAATAATAAGTCACCCTGTATATTCAAAGCTATCTTTTTGACCAATACGATCGTGATTTCAAGTTATACCATATACATCTAGTTTCTTTCAACTGCTATATATTCTAACAAACATCTCTTCAAATACTTCAACAGTTTTCATTATCAAATCAAATCCATATGGTCAATCCATATCATCTGTCTGTCATACATGCATTCATCATCTTACAATAGTTTCAAGTATGTCTCATAATATAAACAACTTAACATTTCTTTCTGGTCTATTACAAACATATTCGGTAACCTGTTTTATTCTTTCTATAATTTTATCTGTATCTTCTTTACCGATATGTATATCAGTTATTGCAGTATATAATGTATCGTTATTATGTTTATCTAAGTTTTGTCTGTGTAGTTTGTTTAAATCTTCAGCTGTAATAATTTTCTCAGGGTTATAAGATTCCAGGTATTCTTTTAACATTCATAAAAACTCCTCTAAGTCATATAGTTTTTTGATAGCTTTCTCGTATTCTCTATCTTTTTGTCTTTCATATTGTTTTACTAATTTATTCTTGTATTTATTCTGTACAGCTTCATATGTTACATCTCTAATCACTTCTTCAACCTTATCCTCTCACCATTTTCATTCTACATATTCCAACGCCCAATCAGGAATTACATCACTATCTTTGTACAAGTTTAATCTATTCTTAAGTAATTGCCAAGCTTCAGGTTTTAAGTTGTATTTCCTTTGAACTTGTAATCAAGATAGATTTCATCCATATCTAGAATAATCCTTAAATATATTAACTATTAATTCTAACGGAAACACATACCTATGTTTTTCTTCTCATACTTTCCTATACATTACAATGTCTACACTTCAATCTTCATTCTCTATAATCTCAAATGTCTGTCTGCTTTCTATTTCATCATTTAACTTTTTTAAATCGTTTTCAAGTTCATCAATTTTATTTTTTAACCACCATCTCACTGTTCTATCACTAACAACAATTCATAATTCTTCTTCAATTATTTTTTTAATTTCTTTAGATTTGTATCCTTGTTCGTTTAACTCTTTTACGCGCAATAAGACTTCTCTATCGTGTTTCATTATGTATGTATATAAAAAAATAAACTACCACTATATGTGGTAGTATAGTCATTTGTCTTTATTTTTCAATTTAATCATAGGGCGGTTGCCCTATTTAAGTTTTTGTTTTAACTCTTCTATTTTTTTATCTTTTTCAGCTTCTAGTTTAGTATACATATCAGCATAAGCATCTGCTTTCTCTTTTATTTTTTTGGCTAGTTCTTTAACATCTACACCTTTTGCTTCTGCTAGCTTGTTTAGATATTCACTTTCTTGTCAAGCTAGTACTTTTTCAGCTTCTACTCTCTTTGTCTCCCAGGTTTCTACTTCCATTTCTGGGTAGGCCTTAATATAATCTTTAATTGTTTTGTCAAAACATTTATTTATTTTTTGTATTTCTTCTTCTAACATTTTTTGTTTATATTCTTCCATTTGTTTTTTGTATTCTTCACTTTCTTCTTTTGGTACAATTTTTCAATCTTCATAAACTCAATTGACTACATCACTTTCTACCCATTTATCTACTTTTACTTTTGTTTTCTCTTCACTTATAATAAACACTTTTCAATTTTTAATTCAGTAGAACATTTTTTGAAAAATTATTTATCTAAATATCTTTTAACCGATTTTAAAGCTTTTACATTACCTAAATCAAGTGCTCTTAATTTTAGATTATGATATTCAAAGTCTGGTTTTTCATTATCCAAACATTTTACAACAGGTCTACCTGCTAAAAATTCTATAAGTCTTTTAACCTCACTAGCAGGTAGATTATAGACATTCTCTGGTTTGGGGGGATTTTTAGGATTATGCCAATTAGTTCTAAGTCAGACTATGAACTCGTTATTAAATAATAGTTCTATATGCATTTAGAATAATTTATTTACATTTATAAATTTAATATTCCCATTAGCACCAGCTTGTCAATCTCATCAATTATCTCAGTTAGAATCACTTCCAGCAGTTCATTGTCATCATAGACCACCTATTCATCAATTACCTCAATTAACATAAATATTACTTAATGTAATATCTTTGGGTGTAAAAAGTATAAAAAATCAACCACCTCATCAACCACTACCTCAACCACCTCATCAACCACCAGCATTAGTCTCGTATGTACTACTTCTAGTTCAATTTGTACCATTTTCTCAATTTCATCAGTCTTCTCAATTCAGATATATATTACCATTCAATTCTATATTCTTACAATTAAGTACAAGTCCTCATCAAGCTAATCATCTTTCACCTGGGTCACCTCCCTTTCATCAAGTTGCATCACTAACACTTCATCAATTACCACCAGTAGTCAGTGTACCGATTCCTCAATTTGAATGTTCATCCTCGTCTACTGCCCCTCATCAACCTCATCAACTTCATTGACCTCAATCTTTGCTGTAGTAATTCGTATATACCATATATGAGTGTCATCATTCACCAGTTCCATCACCACCATCAACAGTTCATCAATATCATCATCTTCAAGCAGTTCATCATATTCATCAACTAATTTCTATTCAAAATAGAGACTTAAAGTCTAAATACGACTTACCATTTAAATCTATATCTCAATCGATTTGAACATCTCAATTACATTTAATTAGCATATTTCAGTTTGTATCTGTTGTCGACAATGTAGCACCACTAGCAATATTTATGCTAGAAAATTGATAAGCTTGATTTAAGTTCAGATTAGTAGTTCAAGATGTTATTATTAAATCTCAATCACTTCAATCGCCAAAAACAAAAGTCTGTGCTTGAATATTACTTAATCCACTCCCATCTCAAACAAACTTCTTACCACTAGGTGCTTCTACATCTCAATTACTATTAAGCACCATAAGTCAATTAGGTTGCATTTCAGCGACTCAATTTCTTTTATATTCACTAGCATTTATACCTTTTAAAGTCATCTTAATTGTTTAATTATAAAGAATGTAATTCTAATAATCAGTCAGAATTAACTTTTAATTGATAAATATTTCAATCATCTCATTGTAAAATAACATCCTTAGTGAATCATATTCAACTTTCATCAGGCATTACATATAACATCTTTCATCATTCACCGGAATACCCACCTGGCGTATCAATTAAATCAGTGAAATGTTCAGATGTAACATTTCAGCCAGCTTGCCATTTATTTCATACTCAATTATATATCAACACCTTTCAATCCGAGACGCTATCAACATCAACATCTTCTATATCATTTAATTTACTTCAGCTTTTATCTATCATATCCCAGGTTATATATCATCTTACAGTAGACTTAATATTATTAATTGTTATAATATTTCATCAAGCTGTCACAACTCTTGCTAATGGTATATGATTAACCTCTATACTATCTACTTTTTTAATTAAATTGTCATTAAAATCAACAACAATATAACTTGTAGAATTATCATCTAATATAATTTCTGTATCTCATATTTCAATTGGTCAATTCTTTCAGAATACAATACCTCATCTTACCAGTATGTTTAATCAAGTTTTCTTTTGTATATATCACAAATCATCTATATTATTACTTAACCGATTTATAATTTCAGCCACATCATTCATTTGTATTATACTACCAATCTCGTGAGTATAAGACGGATATTGTCTATTATAATCATAATAATAAACTGTATTTCAATTTACATTATGATAAAAGATGATTTCTCTTTTATTATTTACAAAATCTACAATTAACCATCACATTTTACCAACAGGAGCTTCTGATACTTGGAAAGATTTCTCTGTTGTATCAGAAGGATCTCAGGCAGGTATTTGTGAAGCTAATGTAGTTTTGTAGAAGTTTTGTGCTTTTAATCTACCATACATTATAGACTATTAAGTTCTAAATCTCCATTATCATCTACTTTTAATAAATACCTATTCCCATTACTATCTGTAAGAACAAGTCATCATCAAGGATTGCTTATTTCTAGGTTATTACTAAATATCTTATTTCATCATATAGTTTCATCTCAATTTTTATGTACTAATATAGCGTCATATGCTTGTGCTACTTTAATATTATGATTATTACTATCAACTTCAATAGTATTTCAATCTACTTTATCAGACAAGTATCAAGCAATAGGATCTCAACTATCAGCTTTTACCTTTTCATCTACTCAGTTTCAAGCTCAGTCTCATCAGGTACTATCTCAATTACTTATTCAATATTTTTCGATTGTATATGTATTAGTTCAATCATTAATTTTTAGATAAATAGTATGTTGAATATCGTCTTCATTATAAAACGATATGTTAGCTATAACATATTTATCTGTAGTTTGATTGTCTAATAGTGTAGTATCGCTAGTATTAGATAATCATCATACAGCTATCTTTTCTTCAAAACTAGTTCAACTTATACTGTATGATATACAATAATTTACATTGCTACTATTTGTAGCTTCTCACAGTGAAGCTACTAATGAATATCAATTTTCTAAAACAATTGGTTTCATCTTAGTTATTAATTATTTAAACTCATAAGCCACATATATTTCTTAGTGTTTAGATCAACTAATTCTCCATTTACAGCTAACATCTTTTCATTTCAATTCTCGTCTTGTATATATAGATTTCCATCATCTTTTATATAAAGTTTTACATATCAATTATCGGCTTGTGCAGTTGATTGTATTTTTTTTAGCTCAATAGGGTTAAGTTTCTTCATCAATTTGAATTATTCAATTAAAGTATTCAACAATTCAAAGGGAGGAAGAAACCTCCCCTATAAATTATTATCCAATTATAGCAATTGTCAATGCATTATCGCCTGGTGCTGTTGAGACATCTACTCTTAAAGAATTATTATCAATCAAAGTAATATCTGTTTCAACTTCTGCTCCTGTTGAGCTATCATAAACCTTAGCAACTACAAACTTATTATCTAGGTTATGTGTAATTGTATAACTTGTATCAGTTGTATTACCAAATGCTTGTGAAAACCTTTTTGTATAGTTTACTAATGTAGCAGGTGTTACTACTTTTTGAGTATCAGATTTAGCTTCTGCTTCTGCTTGTGTAGCTAATTTAACAAGACCCATTACATCAGTTGTAGCGTAATCAGTGTTTCTTTGTATCTTAATCCACTTATCACCTACTGTTGCCTCGTCTCAACTAGCAGTTCCATCTTGCTTACAGATAATCATATCACCTACTTCCACAGGTGTACCATTAGTTCAACCAACTTTACCAGCAACACTAATTACATAAGCATCACCAGCATCAGCAGCAGGATAATCTGGATTTGTACTAGCATCAATCTCACCTTTAAGTGTGAATGCATCAGTAGTTGCAACAGCGTTATCAACATAAGACTTAACAGCATCCGCTCTCGCTACTTTTGTAGAACTAGCATCATTTGCTAAGTCAGATGAGATGGCATTACTATCAATATCATCAAATTGAACCGCACCATCATTAATTGTAACAGCTCCTGTATTATCTACTGATATATCCCCTGATAAAGTTTTATTTTCCCACTTACCAGTAGATGAATTATAAATTAATACTTGCGCATCTGCAACAGATTGGATATCTGTATCATTTAAATCTGATAATAATGCACTAGCATTATCTTGTAATACAATCCAAGCAGAGCCATCATAAATTTTAAGCTTATCTTCCGATGTATTGAAAAAAATTTGTCCTTCAACTGCTGATGTTGGCTCAGATGTTCCTTTATGAATAACACCGTTCAATAACTGGTTTTGGTTTAGATCTAAATCAACTAAGAATTTTCTTGCCATTTCTATAACTATAAGATATAAAACATTCTGCCTGTGACTATTACACAGGCAAGATTAATTACACACTACTTTCCCGCTAGTCGCTTCGTTAAAATAAATTTTCACATTATTTAAATCTACATATTGAATATCTCATTGTAAAGCCATTCAGGTTGTATCCATTATAATCACACAAGGATACTTTCAAAGGTTGTGAGGTACATCTACACTAGTAGCATCAGTAAATTCTTGTTCATAATATTTATCAGATTTATCCTCTGATACTTTCCAAGTTCAACTACTAGCATCATATTTTAAAATAAATTTATCTTGTATTCAAGTTAAATCCACATCTTCTAAATCTCACAACTCTTTCACATTGCTAGCAGAAGAAAATTCTAATCAATCTTCTGTGTCTTTAACAACTACAACTTTTCAAGCTTGTCAAGAAAAAGAATTTGGAGTGTCATCTAATTGTAAAAATTTTGTTACTCATCATTGATTTATAATTTCTTCTTTATGGGTAACATTATTCAAAACAATAATCTCTCTCTTCACTTTTGTTAAAGTTTTTGGCATTATACTATTTTACTTCTAAATCTGTTATATTTACTTTTAAATAACTATCTGGTAATGCATCTATAAACTTATGCATTCTTGCTAACAAAATTTTACATCTTCTAAAATTCTTAGCAGCATCTACAATTTCTTTTGGTCTTCATTCTGCAATAATAACAGTAGCGATATTATCGTCAGTTCTTAACATTGAGAATTGTTGTAATCAATTATTCTCTAAGAAATCAGTAAACATAGTAACTCTTAAATCCTCAACAATAGTTTTTATCTGAGTAAACAAATTAAGATAATCTATAAGTGCTTGTTTATTATTATTGTCAATCATTCTTTTTTCTAATGATACAGCTTTCTTAATTAAATCTTGAATATTGTATTTCATATCTTTATTATAAGGAATAAATATCTTTAAATTTTATAACAAACTTATCAATGATTTCAATAGAAAAAGAAAAAGATTTTCAAGCTGTTTTTACTAAACTAATAAGACAAATGTGATGATGGATTTATAAAATTCCAGATATTTGAAATGTTAGAAAACCCTTTGATACATTTATATCATATAAATGAAACATAAAAGCAGTAGAATTGAAAGTAGCACCAACCTCAAAAACAAATATTAAGAGACTATTAAAAGAACATCAAATAGGTAACCTAAAAGAATTGTATCCAAATGCTTTTGTTTTAGTTTATTTTAAAAAAGAAAAAGCTTCATCCCTTTATCAGATGAAGCCTAATGGTAATCTGGAAGAGATAATTCATCTCAAAAGATTATTTGTAATCTGTGATTATCTACTTTAAACAAATTTAAAGCATTCATAGTATCATCTTCGATGTAATCTTTTAACAGACTATATTCTCTTACAGCCATATTTATGGTTTTATTTTCAGGAGCTTTTACATATCAGTCCTCAGTTTTTACAACAAAATAAGCATTCTCCATAATATATTTTAATTGTTCAAATACAGCCTCATCGGTTAATCAAATTTCATCTAATAAAATGTGAACTTTTGCCTTATTAGATAATTCATCAGTCAATCATAAAAGGTCTTCGAGAGTTAGACCTTTTTTTTGGTATCATCTAAGGATTTTCCGTATTTTAATTGCTGATAGCATATTAGGAAAATCAGGAATAGCTTCTCAATTAGGAGCTATCCTGATAGAATTAAATATTTGATCTTTTAATTTTTTAAAGGTAAAATTATCTGTTAACCCTACTTGGTTTAATTTTTGTTCTAGTTGCTTTATTTGGTTTTGTCTTCTTGTATGTTTTTCCAACAGGTTTTGTTTTAGGTTTCCTAGCTCTTTTGGCTTTAATATATTTTTCTCTTGTTCTAAGGATTTCAGTTCTAAGTTGTCCTGGGTTGATTGGTTTCAATTTTTCTCTTCTAATTCAGATTTTATTTGCATCTATTTTAATATTAGTTTTTAAAGTTTTAGGATTGTATACCGAATATTTAATTTTTGAGAATGCTTTTGGTTTATATGTCGGTAGTTTTAAAGTTAACTCTTTTAGTTTAGAAATCTCTTTCTTTATATGCCTAGCTAATTTAGCAGGTTTTGTATCTACTAATCCAAATCTATTTGGTTTTACCTTTGTATTGTTTGAAAATAATCATTCTAATATTTCCGGATTAGCTTGAATTCTCTTGTCTGTTTCCCAAATTAAATCAGCAAGTTTATTTACGTAAGGTCAATATTTATCTGGATTAGATAATAATAAATCCTTAACCTTATTTAAATTTGCATATAACAATGCAGTTTTAGCAATAGTCTTTGTAGTAGATGATACTCATAAATTATCTATTAAATTCCAAAGTCTATCTAACATAGGTTGGAAGTTTTCTTTATCAGTATCTCTCAATAACTTAGCAGGGATACTAGTAAATAATTGATTATTAAAATCTGTTTTTTGTAAATCTATTAGTTCTGCAAATAACTCTAATTCCATATCTTTTTTAATATCATTTGTATATAAGTCTTTATTATCTCAATATGTTTTTTGTATGTAGTATCATGATACTTTTGAGTGTAAATGCTTATCTAATCATTCTAATACAGGAAGGTATTTTTTAATAATATTTACTTTTATTTGTCTTAATGTGTCTTGTGGTATATCAGATATTTTCTTAACTCACAAAGATGTTTTTAAATTATTTACTAATGATTGGTATTCCTTTTGCGCCATATATGCTGTAATCATAGTTGCACCTGCTTTTGTGTCTAATCAAGCTAGCAATTTTAATGCTGTCTGTGTATCTCACTTAATTAAACTAGAATTAACTATTACAATAAGTTTATTTAGGTCATATCATTTTTCTTGTAGCTCATTAAATATTAATCACAATTTTCACTGCCATTCAGTTGTTCATCATTCCAGATTCCATCATTGTAAGTAATCAGATTTTGTTATAAAGTTATACAATTTATTTATACTCTTATCATCTTCTAATAAACTATCAGGAATTTCTCAAGTTTCTTTCATTATTTTAAAGTCAACATCACTATCTAATTGTTGTCATAGCTTAGTAAACTTATATGAATAACTGGCTGCGTAATAACTTCATAAAAATGATAATTTATAATCCTTTACTATACTAGACATTCATTTCTTTAAAAACTCTTTATATTTGTTCTCATTTACAAGATCCCATTTCTCTTCTCACCATTTTGTTAATGGAAATCATAAGGCTCATTCTAACAATCACAATCTAGTTTTACTATCAAATCTTGTTGTATATACTCATTTATATTGATCAAACATATTATACGATAATGTAGTATTTGCTGCATTTACAAGATTATAAAAGAATGTGTAAATAGCTTGGTCATCTTTTCACATAGCTAAATATATAGCTGGTTGTCACACTAATTGTCAAAAGTATTTTACATCTTTCATAAAATTACTAAATACTGCTTGTCAAAATCAGTGTAAAGTCCATAACAATGTTTTTCAAAAATCAGCATCATCTTTGTATGCTATAAGTCAGTAGTCAATAGCTTTACCAATAGCTCTTGTTAAAACAAACGATTGAAATGCTTGGAATGGGATTAGTGCTTCTTTTATAGCTTTTACTTCATCTCAGTCAACTTCTGTATCTTTATGGATATTGTATATTAAAAATGAAGCCATATATAATTGTTTTAGAATTGCTTGTAATCTTTTTGATTTAACTAGTGATGAAAATAAACTAGCTGTTGCTGCTTTTGTACTTCAAGTTATTCTATAAATTGTAGCAGCATCTCTAATAGGTGTAATAAATATGTCTGTCATATATGACGCAAATTTTTTACTTCACCAAGAAGAGAATATATTTAAGAAGATATGTCTAGAAAACGAATTCCTAGTTAAACCTGCATGATAAGCAACTTTATACAATCTTGTATATTCTACCAAAGCTTTTTCATTCGCATCATCTATTAGTTTATTAATTGTAGCTAATGCTTCTAAATCTCATTTGTTAGCTTTATCAACTAATAATTTCAATTCATTCATATCAATTCAAGCATCGTTAAGAACATAGTCAAATATTTTGTCTTTAACAAAAGTTTTTTTAGCTAATTCATCTACCACACCAGCAGGATTAAATATAACTCAATTCAATTGCTGAACAAGTTTCTTGTTTAATACAGCATCAGCTAAACTATTTAAATTAAATTTTTTAAGAATTTTGTATAACCATAAATTGAATTTATTTGCTATCCTAATATCCCAAGTAAGTTTGTTATTTTCAGAATATTTTATAATCTCATTTTCTAATGGCGAGAATATTTCTTGTTCTAATTTCTTTTTTATTTTTTGATTATTTAATTCATTTAATATATTTAAGAATTCCTTATATTGTCAAGGATTTTTTATTTGATATAATGATAATGATTCAGGAATTGTATATAAGTTCTGGAAAGCAATAGATAAACCTTTACCACCAAATAATGTCATAGAAGTTTTATAATAAATGTCTCTAATTATTCAAATTACTTCATACCATTTATTATCTCAAAATACTGATTTTCAATATAAATCCCCTTTGATTCTCTTAATATTGTTTTCATTCATTCAAGCTTTTTGTAGTAATATATCTATCAAACTATATTGGCTTCAAACAGATTCTTGGTATGCTTTATCAAAAGGTTCAAATGTTGATCTAAGATTATTAAATCATACAATTAAGTTTTTGTTTTTAGAAAAAATATCTATTATCTTATCATATAATATATTTTCATCCAACTTTGGATAAGCTTTTACAAATTCTCTTGTTATTACCTGTAAGTCAGTTTTAATTTTATATTTAAATGGGACTCTAATAGAAGTATCAATTCAGTATTTTAAGAACGCATATCAAACATATCATTCTTTTGAAAATGCATTTTTACTCCTTTCGAACAAATTCCTCTGAACCATAATTTGTTCATCTGTAATCTTATAATCTCATTTACCAATATTCTCTAAATATTGGTTTATGTAATTCTTAAATTTTATCAGTTTATCTTCATAATTATCTAAATTTAATAATTCTTTTTGATAATACATATAAAACTCATCCTCTAATTTTATTCATTTATCTGTTTCTAAGTTTTTTATTCTCTTTTGTAATGTATCTAATACTACCATCATAGGTTCGTATTGCTCTATTTCATCTACAATTTTAGGATTTTCTGTAATTAAAGTGTTTAATTTTTTTAATAAATCTATCTGTAAATCCTTTACTTTTGTTTCATTAACCCTTAAAATTTTCTTAATCATAGTAGCTAATTCAGGTGAATATTCTTCAATTAATTCAATGTTAGACAATAAATTTACTAAATAACTATTAATTCAAAATGTAGATAATACATTTTCTCAAAATCTATGTTCTAACTTCCCAGTTATATACTCAGGAAACTTATGAACTAATTCAGTATATCTTATTAGGTTATCTTCTATCAAACTATCTGCTTCTTTCTCTAATCAACTGATAAGTTCTTGAACCTCCTCTTTTGTTAAGTCTCACAATTTTCACTCATCGAATCTCTTTTTTAATTCTTTATATTGTTCTTCTATATATGCAACTTTTTCTACATCTGAAATATTGTTAGCAATATCTTCTCAAAATTTGTTTTTTGTTATTTCTTTTGCATGTGTAAAATCTTTCATTCAATATTCTCAACCGATATCAGCAGAAAAGTAATTTATGATTGTATCGATATCTTGTTGGAACATTCAGGTATTTACTACAAAAACATTTCATTCAGAATCCTGTAAAAGAGCAGTATCTTTATTAACAAATCATACAAATTTATAATTTGTTCATCTTTGTTGATTTATCTGGTTTAGTATTTCAGAGATATTATACTCTTCTGTCTTATTCTCTTTTCTTAATTGGTTTAGGATATCTCAATATTTAAATTTACTTTCATTCCGGATATCATATAAATTAGAAAAATCTCTAAATCAATCTTTATAAATTCTTTTTGTATTCCTTTCAACCGTAGTTTTATCTGCAAAAAATATTTTATCTTTTACTTTTTCTAGGAAATATGTATGACTGTTTAATGTGGTTAGAGCAGCATCAGCATTCTCCAAATCATATTGTGCAGCTTTTTTGTCTAGATTTTTATAATAATTTTGCAATCATCTTATATCTTTATCTTGTAATAATTTTTCTAATTCAGTATCTCAATAAAACAACTTAGTAAGTTCCTGTTTTTCTTCTTTACTTAATGAAATATCTGTTACAAGTTCATCAAATAAATTTGCGACATCATCTCACCTTTTAATATTTTTTTGAAGCTCCTTTATATATTGTTCTCTTTTTATCTTATCTTTTTCATTTATTATTTTTTCTATCATCTTTTTTGTATTTTCTACCATATTCTTCTTAATATTTTTATTTATATATGCATACATATTAGACTTCATCATCTTAGACATCTCATATCATTTAGCTACATAATCATTATAGTCTTTTGTTTCTGGGAATTTTTTACTTACTTCATCTAAAAAACTTTCAAGTGTATATCATTTCTTTTCTAATAAAGAAAGAAATGTCTGCATTTCTTCCTCAGACATTTCTCATAATCTTTTGTAGTAAGGGAACAAGTCTCACATATATTTCTTAATATCAACACAAACCATTTATTATTCTTAACAATTTAAAGCCTTTTTGAAATTTTTAAACATTGCATACTTTTCATCACTAATTAAGTAATCAATAGTATCCTTAATTTTTAAATACCTATTACTTTCATATTCCTGTTTTATTATTTCTGTTGCTGGAATGTTCTGTTTTATCATATTTCAGGTCTTTTCATCATATATATATTTTACTCAGTCATCTGTTGTTACTATAATGTTTTTACCATCTTTTTCAACCAAAGGTGCTAAAAACCTATTTTCTATTCCTGGATATTTTCTTGTTCATACAGGGATAGGGATCTTTTTAACATACTGATAGTTCTTTAAAGCTTGTGTATACAACCTCTCATCTAGATTTGCAAGTTCTGGATATTGTTTAACTAATCATTTATTTAAATTTCTAGCAACAATAGGATTAAATCTATAATAATTAGCCTTAATTAATGCCTCTGCTTTATTCTTATCAATGTTAGCTATTTTAGTAATCCATCAGTTTTTTAATCATATTCAAATATCAAAGTTTGTGTTCTTAAATTTGTTGATATACCTATTATCTATATCATATCACATACTTTGTAATAATCATTTTATTGAATCATCTCATTTCTTTATTCAAAGTTTTTTAGTAATATAATTTAAAGCTTTTGATAAATAATCTTCCTTTGCTTTTATTGTTTTTAACACATCGTCTCCTACAACTCTACTCCACAAATAAGCAGCAGTATTTAGTGTGATATTATCAATTTTCCCATCAGCAAGGGATTTTAACATAAATGCAAGTGCTTCCGTTGCTGTTTTTCACAATTTTGTTTTTCATAATTCTTTTGCTATATTTGTTACATTTAATCATTCATTATAATATTTAATAGCTAACTCTCTTAGTTGTTCTATTTTTGATAGACTATCATTATCAAATAATTTCTTGAAGTAATCTGGAATATCTGGTATAGAATTCTTTTTAACTGATGCTGTTACTAAATCATCAATATAATTCCAAACAGCAGCAGCTTTTAATCCATTTTCTCATCATAATCATAATTTTAATTGTAATCTAACAAGTTCTCTAAAATCCTTATCCGGTATTCAGTATTTATTCTTATAAGCTAGATATTTACTACCAAATATATTTCTTACAAAATCATTAAATTCTTTTTCAGTCATTATATCAATAGCTTTTTCTAGTTCTTTGATATCTCTAAATTTTACAAAATTTGTAAAATAATTTTTTATAGTTTTATATCATTTATTAATAATTAAACCAATATTAGCAGCAAATTTTAATACTCAATTTACTTTATCTGGATTATCAACGAAAAATCTTTTTGAAATATATTTCTTTATAGCTTCTTTAAAAAGATTAAGTTCATCTTGTTTTATATCTATTCATAAATCAGATAACTGTTTCAATAATCTGTCTAAGATATCGCTTTTATTTCACCTTACTATCATTTCTCAAATAACATAAGCAAGAAACTCTTCCTTACTTTGTAGAATTGTTTTCAATAATTTCTCTAAATCTTTTTTTTGTTCTCACTCTGCTATTTGTATTAACTGCTTTACCCCAGCAACTGCTTTTTCATAAATATCATCTAATCTCTTTGTTACTTTTTCACCTGTAACTTTTCTAAAAAAGTTTTCTCATTTTCTATGTGTTAGCTCGTGGAATAATACTATAAAAAAGTTTTCAGGATTATTTCAGTATAGTTCTTTTAATGTATTCACTTTAACAATATCTTTTGTATTATCAGTTAATCATAATGCTCATTTTTTATTTTTAAATAATTGAATCTTAGTTCAACTTAATACATTATCCTTTTTCCATTTTATCAACTGTTTTACAACCCTATTAATTAGATCTTGATATGTCCTAGGAAGTTTACTTACCTCTCATACATTTTTGAAATATCATACTATTGTATCCACAAATTCATCATACGATACAGGTTTTCAATTAAATTTCTTATAAGCATACTCAACAGCATCTCACATTACTTTACTGAATGTATCATCTTCTAACGTTCCTTCTTTTAAATTATACTTTAATTTAAAATCATAATCTTTTGGAATAGGATTAGTATTTGCTATCTTAATCACGTCTCAATTCTTGACAGATAAGTCATTAGAAACTTTTTTCAAAAATGTTTTCTTTAAGTCTAAGTGTGTTAAAAAGTTTTTAATATCACTTAAATTGTTTGCAGTTTTTAAATATTTATCAACACTCTCACTCCATTCTTTTGCAGATTGACTAACATAATCAAAAACTTTATCAATTGCTTTACTGTTATTAGTTTTAATAACAGTATCAAGTACCTTGGACAATACTGGATTACTATTAGTTTTTTTAAGATAATTATTAATGTCCTCTAACACTGCTTTCTTTGTTATTTTAACTAATGGGCTGAATAATCAACTTTTTTTCTTATTCAACTCATCAAGCTTAGCTATATATTTTTGAAACAAATCTTTAATTGCGTTATAATCACTTATTCATTTAGCCTTTGCAAATTCTTCTATATCTCATAAATTCTTAAATACTTCATTTCATTTAACTTTTACTTGTTTTCAATCTTTATCTTTAATAATAAATTCTGTATCATCTAAATATTTCTTTAACGCATCTTTTTCTGTTAACCCTAAAATTTTCTTACCTGTCTGTCAAATAAGAGATAAAGCAGGATTCATTATAGCTTCACCAGCAATATCGAATAACATATCAGTTTGTTGTGTCAATCTAGTTTGTGCAGGATCAAAATAATGATTAAAAATTCAGTTAATTGCTTCATTAGTTCATAAAACATTTATTGTTTTAGATAACAATGGGCTTATCTTTTCAGTAGCTCCCGCTACTTTCGATACTCATCATATTCATAAAATTGTTGAAACAGTTCAAGGAACTAAGTCAGCAATAGTATTTCAAACTCATTGCATTACTTTATCGTAAAGTGTTGATTTATTGTCTGCAAGATCTATTCTTTCTTGTAAATTATTCCCCCATTCAACATGATATGGAGTAATAGCATTTACCAGTTCTGCCCATCACTCCTCTCATTTCTGAACTGCTGTATTTAAAAATCACATAATAGTTCAAGCTCAACTTTTAATTTTCCCTAATACTGATTCTTTATCTGCTATACCTTGTAAAGAAGATAGTGTCCTAAGAGAATTTAATCAATCTTCTATTTGTGATGCTAGTTGATTTAATTCATCATCATTAGATACTTTTTCAAAATCTCATCAATATTCTTTTAACTTATCTACAACTGCTGTCAAATATGTGTTAATAAGATTACGAACATTTCTAAGTCAAGATTTAAGTTTTTCTGGTGTTCTATCTCAAAAACTTTTCTTCATAGATAGATCTATTTCTGCTAGCCTTTTTATATAATCTTTCATTATATTCATCGTATTATTAGCTTCTTTTTTTGTTATTACTCATTTGTTAGTTAAATCAGATAATTGTTTTCATATTGTTCATTGTGTAAGTTCTTTTGTATATTCAGAGATAATTTTTTCAGGGGAAAGTTTTGCAATAATATCTCATTTATATCACATTTGCTTTAATTTTTCTTCTGCATTTGGAACTATATTTTTAAATTTAGAAATGTCATATTGTGTAGCAAGTCATTTAATTTTGTTTTCTAATTCTTTATCATCTAGCTTATTATTTAAATATTTATATACATCATAAGCTGTAATATTATTTGCTTTAAATACTTCTGGTAACTGCTGAGTAGCTTTCTCAAATTGTTCCGCTATATTCTCAGCAGCGGTAGTTTTTGCATATTCATCTAACACTGGAATATGTTTTGTAACATCTGCAATCCTGTTATTTATCCAATTCAAAAATCATTCATTATACTCCGGTGAATCCAATAATGTATCTAGTACCTTTTTATTTTGTTGTTCTGTACTATTTGTTTCATTATCAAACCAAGTTAGTGGATTGTACCAAGTCATTCATATTTTATAAAATTATAAACTAAAAAAAATATATTTAATTTAATTAAAAAAACAAGAGATTAACTCTTGTCCTGATTAATTATAGTTTTCAAGAACCTATATAAAATAACTATTAATTCTAGTCTAGTAACAGGTCTATTTGGTTCAAGCCGTCTTCAATCTTCCTTAGGAACTCACTTAATAATCTTTTTCTCGGTAAAGTATTTCACAGCTTGTCCTTGTTCAGTTTCTCCGTTAATCTTATAATCCACAAACATTTTTCTTTTGTAAGAATCTAAATTATCATCAACATTGTATACAATCCAGAATCTCCAATTAGCTAATCATTTTCTAACCATCTCCATTAATCAGCCCCACTTTATTTTAAATACTGCATATTCTCATTCATATTTAGTTCAGTCATTAGGTTCCCAACTATTTATGAAATACAAGTAATCTTCATCATATCAATAAGCTGTTACTGCGTGTCAACCAGTAGGAGTAAAGTTGTAAGTTTTAATCTCTCATAAAGCCATCTCAGTCCGAGTATTCTTATTCCCTCTGAAGGCAAAGTATAATGGATATCACATACTCAACCAGTATTTCATATTATCTGCTGTAGCATTAGCATAAGCGTATCCTGTAATTCATAAGTATTCGTCTTTAATGCTTAACGGATTGTAATAAGTTATCTCAGCAAGTAATTTATTATGCCTTACTAACTTTAATGCGTGTTCCAAATAATCACCGTGTTCTCATTTACAAACCCATTTGTGTCCCATTTCACTCCGTAATCTTTTAGCACCTTTAATTCAATCTATCTCTACTTTAAAATCCAGTTTTTTATTTCTTTCAATGGCTTCCTGTAAAGTAATATAATTAGTTAAAGCACTAGCAGTACAACTTGGAACACATCATTGATATACTGGTACTAGTTTATTATCAGCTTCTTTAAGTAAATCAACATTATCCTTAATTTTGCTTTTATCTATCTTTCATAAAATATTCTCTACTTTAAAGTCTCTAGGATCTGCTTCCATAGGTCCATACCATCTAGCTCATAAGTCATCAGGCATCTCATCTTCAACTTTTTTAAAAATAATATCTATTAGTTTATATATAGTTTTCTTTATAGCCTCTAAAGCTTTAATTAATGCTTTTCTCATAAAAGATAGTTAAAATATAAATTATTTTCTTTTCTTCTTCATTTTACATAATCATTTAGCCAGTGCAGCTCTTTTGGTCCACACACCTCACCTTTTTTTTAGTTTACTTAAACATCTTGGGTCACATCAAGATGAATATCACATTTTTCTACAAGCATTACCTGTAGCTCAAGGGTGTTTAATTTTAATAGTCTTCTTTCATAGTTTAACTACTTTATTTTTTGATGTCTTTGTTGATGTTTTCTTTGGCGTCTTCCTTGAAGCCCTTTTTCTCGTAGTCTCCTTTTTGAATGCCATTATTATTATAATTATGATGTAAAACAAAATCTAATTTATCTCATATAATCTCGCTAACAGATTTGTGTTGCATTTCCTTACGAATCTTCTTTAAATCTCTTATAAGCGGAAGGTCAATACCTATTGTATGTAAGTGTTCTCATATACTAATTAATTCCGTTATTCAGAGATATACAATAAAGAAGTAGTGCATTCAGTATTGAACTGGTTCTCAAAACATCATCATATCAAAGGCGTATCAAACGAATATGACCACAAAGTATGCAATAAATTTCCCTAATCATATCCACATCCTAAAACTAGATGTAGTTTTATTATATATTGATAATCAAAATCATAACAAAAAATCTATAACCATAAACATAAATAACATATCTATTGCTACTTGTTGCGAGTAATACATGTTTAGAATATATCAAGCAATAATTACAAGTAATGATAATATAACTTTAAACCGGAACATACTTAATGCTTGTTTAATATACAATAGTGTTGTATTAAGTAACGCTGTAATCGCATCCATAATTAACCTTATCACCTATTAAAATATCTTATTCCAAATAAATTTAACAATAAATATAATATTACAAAGAGAAATAATCTAACAATAAATAATGTCCAATGTAACAATCTATAGACTCATACACTAAATATAAGATTCACAACAAAAAAATCAATAAGATTTCATCATTTATAAAACCATATATCGTGCATATTACATAGCAAGTGTAAATCTTCTAATAACTGTTTACCTTTATCTTTTTTAAAATAAGGGAGAGATTTTATAAGTAATTCAAAATTAATCCCTCCCTTTCATCAACATCAATTACAATATTTACATTCTTTTAATTCTTCTATTGTATATCAATTTTCAGTTACTATTTGTTCTATAGTCCTCATAATATTAATTTATTGGTTTAAAATCCTCATTATAGACTTATAAATCTTTAATCATTTTTTTTCTAACTCTGTTCTTTCATTGACTGGTTTTGCCTCTATTTGTTCTGCTAATACTCAGGCAATTAAATTAAGTTGGTCTGTTAGTGTTGCTACTGAGAGAATATTTTCCTTTTTCTTAATTTTTTTTATATATTCATTTACTTTATTTTCATCAACTTTATCTCATCATTTCAAGATTATTTTTCAATCTAAAACTCATAAAAATCTTCAAGGATATAAATCATTTCCTGCTTGAATTAAATATTTCAATTCTTTATTTTCTTCAATTTTAGGCATAATTATTTTTTTTAAAATATAAAATTTTAACTTGTTAAACTTTTTGCTTCACTATCTGTTAATACTCTATCGTATACAATTATATCATCAAACTCTCAAGATGCAGGCTCATTCGCACTATTATATTCATCAGAAAAGAATGTATTACAATTAAAGTCCAAAGTTCAACTCTTAGAGACTTTAAATTGTCAATCCATATATATTTTGATAGTTCAATTGTTATAACTAATTGCTAATTTGTGCCAATTTCAATCTACATTAACATCACTTGCATAGGAATATTGAGTTCAGTGTCCAGATTTATATCAGTTAATAACATATTTATTACTACTTTTATATATTGAAACTGCAATATTATCATTAGTCTCTCAACCAAAGATGGTTTGCCGAGTACTTGTTCCAACATCTCTTAATTTAACATAAAAGGTCCATTGGTTTAGTAAGGTACCACCATCCATTCTTGTAGCAATTTTATTACTTCTTGTGTCAACATATGTAATATCTCACTCTGTCTTATAAGTTGGAGTTCAAATATACAATGTTAAATCTCTTCAATTTCAACTACTGTCTGTTAAATCTCAATTAAGTTTATATATTGCATATGGATTATTAGGTATAGTTCATCAACCACCTCATCAACCTCATCATCAACCACCTCATCAACCTCATCACTCAACCCATTCTAATCAGTCTTCTGTATTATTAACAGCTAATAGCTTACCTGCATTCCCTGTATAAGCTGGTACATCTTCTATATCAGATAATTTACTTCAAGTTTTATTTACATCAGTCCAATTGTGTGTATGTGTTGCATTTGCAAAATCATCTGCTTTCTTTCAACTGTCTTTTATGTTTCACGTGTTATCTATTGAAACAAAATTATTTTCTACTCACGAAGTGATTTTATCAGCTTTATTATTTTGTAAATCGTCTATATTATCCTTAACTAGTTTTTCTGATGGATAATGAATATTGTCTGGTGTAGTTTGCCAAGATGATACTTTGTTTGCTTTTTCTTCATAAATAGATAAATCTGGTTTGTTTTTTATATAATCATCTTTTGTATTGTCTATTTGGTTCCAATCAGATTGTACATTTTTTTCAGCTCAATCTTCAATTCAGTCTAATTTATTCTTATAAGCATCAGTAAAATCATTTGTAGACAATCATTTTCATACTACTTTATCTACTTTTTTATTAAGTTCATCTCAAATCTTTTTAGCTGTCCATAGTGCAGTATTATCTATTTTATTGTCATTAACGTCTTTGCCATCAACTTTATTTACATCTAATACACTTCAATCAACTAATATTTTTGTTCAATCTGATTTAATAGTATTTCAATCTATTTTATCTTCCAAATAACCAGGTACATCTAATGCATTAAGTCATACTTTTTCATCTGTTCCTGTATTAGGTGTAAACTCTAATCAATCTTCTGATGCATTTACTTTTAACGTTTTCCCTGCCTGTCAAGAAAAAGAACCAGGTGTATCATTTAATTCTATAAAAGAAGAAGCTCATCAGTTTCAACCTCATTTAATTACTGGAATTAAAACACCTCATTTTTGATTTTGTTGTTTTCTTTTTGCCATAGCTTTTATTTTAAAATTAAATCACTTGTATAATAATTTTAGTTTCATTTTCTCAATTTAAAAAAAGGAGGCTTTTATTTTTTACCTCCTTTCTTTGTTTTCTTTTCTTCCCTTTTTTCCTCTTCCTTTTCTTTCTTCTTGTCTTCTACTTTTTCCATACAAACTCCTACAAATTTTTCTACTTCTACAACCTGTCCTTTTCTATAAGTCTTACCTTCAATAAGGCATTCTCTTGTTATTCTTACAAGCATTTTATTAAATTAAGATTTAAAACTAGCTTACAATAAAGATACCCATTGTATCTGGTTTTTGGATTTCTGTTGTATAAACAGTTCTCAAAGTTTCGTCCAATACTGCTGATGATGTATTTGTTTCTTTTACAAAGTCGAACAATTGAGTATTTCCTGTCAATCTATCTTTTACTGGATATACTCTCAAATAATCAGCTTTTACTGCAAAGATTTCATTAGTCTTTACTAATGGTGAGCTTACAACTTGCAAAATTCTACCATTGAAAGTATTTGAAACAAAACCTAATAAGTTATAACCAGCATAAACATCTTTATTTTGTTGTTGTGCATCTACGTATTCTGTATAGTTAGCCAATTTTGCTAACTTTGTTTTTACAAATGGATTTACAATTAAAACATCAACTTCACTTTCTCTATTTGCTAATTCTGTTAAGAAAGCATCAAAGTTGTCTTGTGTAAGTGCACCTGTTGAGATAACACCACCACCTGTTGTGATATAGTGTTTTACACCACCTGCTGTCCAAGCTGATTGGTCTGCTTCACCTACTGCTGGTTTATATGGTTTACCATAAATCAAGTTTAATTGTAATTTCTTTAATTGAGTTTCTAGTTTTTCTTGCCTTTCTTCCAAAACTAAATCTTCATAGTCTTTCAAAGATGAATTAACTGCTCTTTTAGACAAAGTCAATCTATCTGTGATTTCTTGGATAAAGTTTTCATATCTTACTTTTTCTGACATTACATTTTCTGCTGTAATTCCTCCTTCAACTTCTGCATTTGAGATAACAAATATTTTAGTTCAATTGGAATGTGTTGCTGCTGTTGAACCTAAATCTCATCTTCTATAAACATCAATAGTATTTGCTGTTTTATCAACTGCTTTTACTTTAACATATTCATCTTCTACCATTAAAATTGTATTTGCAAACAATGTTTGTGCTAATTCTGCACTAATTGCTAAACCTGTTGTTGTTGTAGCATCCCAATCTGCTGTAATTGTCCCTTCTAACCTTCTTGCCTTAGTTGTATACCATTCATAGGTTGATACATATTGAATAGGTTTTTCTATCCTAAACAGATTTAAAATAGTTTTATCGCCTCCTGTCAAAGGCAAAATTGCACCTGTTTTATCTGCTAAGTATGGATAATCATTGATTTTAAACATTTCTTTTTAATTAAGATTTAAATTTAGTTAAACATTTTTGCCATAAGTTGTTTATACCTTAACAACTCCTCACCAGTAGCAGTATGATTTGCTACTTTCTTTTTTAAAATTTCAAATTCTGCTTTTTCATCTGTTTGATTTGTTTGAACTGGTTGCCCTCAACTTACTTGTGGTTTACTAGTCAAACCTGCAAGTTTCTTAATTTTTGGTAATTTCTCTACTAATTGTAAAGGTTCTAACTTATCTAGTTCAAGCAATTCTACAAGCTCATTAAATTTATCTTCACCTACTGCTTGTTTTACTTGTTCTATCTCTTGATTTGCTAGATTTTTAACAACTTCTTCATATTTTTGTAATTTTTCACTTAAAGGTTTATATTGTTCTAACTCCTCTTTTGCTTTTTCATACAAAGTCTTAAATTCTTCTTTCTCTGCTAGTTCCATTTCTTCTTTTTGTTTAAGCATTTCTTCCAACTTCTTTTTTTGTTCTATCACCTCTTGAAATCTTTCTGGCGGTATCCAGTTTTTATATTTTTTCTCTTCTTGTGGTTCTTGTGTTTGCTCTGGTTGTTTTACTTGCTCTTCCCCAGTCCCAGAGTTAACTGGTTCAGAGTTTTCTACTGCTGGTTGGTTTTGAGCAGTGCTACCAGCTTGCACTGAATTGTTTTGTTCCATTTAATTATTTTAAGATTTAAAACAAAAATACTTTAAATACTTTTATTTTTTTTCAATCTAAAAGTTTAATCAAATACAGGTATCCAATATCAACGACAATTAGAATGATATATAAGAGGTGGTTGCCCTTGTTTTGCTACGTCCCAAATCTCTCCATTATGTAGAGCACATATTTCACAGCAATCAAATTTTTCTACTCTTTTAAATTTTGTTATTCATACTTCTACTCCTCTATTTATAGTTCCTGCATTAGAGGCTTTTGCTGTCTCACTTCTTACTACCACTTCTCAATATCTAGATAAACTCCAAGATTTTCAACCTCTATCTTTCATTATAGTCAATCCTTTTTCTTTTAGTGTTTTTATCACTTCTTGTTTTAGTTCTTGTAAACTTTCACCTTCAATTTCTCACTTTGCAAGTTTTTCTAAGATTGCTACTTCATTTCATTTTGCTAGGCTCCATCTAGCTCCTCTATAAACTCAATCTACAATATTGCTAGCATAAGCAATACCTTCAGAAATTAAGTTCTCTACTGCTTCAAGATGTATTTGCCCTAAATAGTTTCAGATAAAATTTACATATTCATCTTTTGTATGTTCTTCTTTTAGAAAATCTGTGATTTCACTACTTTTATCTACTAGGTTTACACCTTCTAAATAACTTTCAGGCAATCTTATATTAGCCCAGGTTGTAATATTTACTCAAAGGTTTTGTAAAATATTTTGTATATCAGCTAAAACTGCTTTATAGCTTGTTATTTGCTTTCATTGCTTTAAAGCTGTTTCTACTTTAAGTAAAATATCTTTTTCTGCTTCTAAAAATAATTGTAAAAGCTTTTTATCTAATTCTTTCATCTAAAAAAATAAGATTTTAAAAGGCAATAAAATTGAAAATAGTAAAATAATAACTGCAAAAGCTAGGTAGAATAAACCTAAAAAATACAATCTTGCAAATTTCTTCTTATCTATGGTATCTGGTAGCTTATCAATAATTTTTTGTCTGTAATTCACTTTTTGATAAATAGCCATTATTGTTTATTTAGAGTTGGTAAAATACTTTGTCATTGCACTACTTTATTTACTAAGTCTTCTTGTTCTATCTTTGCTAATTCTTCTTTTACAAACAAATCATCCCGGTCAAATATCTTTTTAATTGCTGTTTCTTTTGAAACTAATCAATTTAAATATAAGTTTTGATAAATTTCTGCTTTCTGTTCTAGTGTTTGAGGTATTCAATCAGAGAATTTAACATCAATTTCTAAGTTATCCACATTATAACCTTGTAGCATTAAAGACTTTTTTATTAAATCCTTTAAACCTTTTTCAAACATTCTTTGTTTCCTTGCCACTTTTTTTAGAAATCTCATCATTCTAATTCTTAAAGCTTCTACTTTTTCAGCTCAACCTTTCTCTTCTATACCAAAGAAACTTGTAGGCACTTGCACTATACTAGCTGTAAGTTTTATAAGTTTGTCTAAATAATCTAAGGCATCAGTTATAAGCATATTTTTATTTTCAATAAACTCTGGTTTTTGTTCTCATTGACTAAATCAAATAACATCAAGTTCTTGAATGGAGTTTATCTTTCCTTCCTCTTTTGCTCTTTCTATCCATTCTAACATACTTTCTGGTAAAGCTATCTTTACATTTAGGTGTTTAATGAATTGTACAGAAATTTGGGTTATTCTATCATTTATTTCTTCTAGTAAGTCTAGCACTTCCTCTAAATCACTTCTACCAAAAAGTTCCCCTGCTATTTTTTGGTTGTCAATTCTTATAATTGGTAAGAAATCTAGTTCTTCTTGTAAGGTTATTTCTTCGAAATTTATTGTCTGTCAATCAAAGGTTCAGGTTCAAGCTGTAAAAAGCCGTTTTCAATTCTCTTGTAGTTTATAGTTTTGGATATTTGCTTTTTGGTTTCCATCTTCATCTACATAAAAACTTGCTATTGTATGTTCTGTTGGTTCTTGTCAAAGTGCTAGATTAGAGATTGTAGGATAATAATAGTCAAAAGGTATTTCTTCAATTATAACCTCATCATTTTCTTTTCTTGTTCTTAAAATAGAATAACCAGTTTTACTCTGGTTAATAAAAGCACCATAAAATACATTATCAAGATAGTTGTTTTCTTCTATTTCCTTCCATTCTTCTTGATAGTTCGATAATTCTATTTTTAGACCGTCTCAAAAACAAAAATCAGCAAAACTCTTAACTATAAGGCTTGATAAGTTAACTGATATGTAAAGTAATTCATCTTTTCTTTGGTCTTTCGTAAGGAAACTTTTAATATTAAAGATTTGTTCTCTAAAAGTCCCTTCTAAAAAATGTGATAAATCATTTTTATAAAGCTTATCAAAAAGTTTTCTTTTTTCTATTTCCTTTTGGATTGCTGGGTCTATTTGGATTTGCATTTAATATTTTTAGTAAAATAAATCTAAATAAATTTACTTTTTATTAGTTTTTATCAACTTAAAAGCACGTCATAGCTTCTTCTTTGGTCTTCTAGACTATATACCATAGCATCTACAAGGTCATCGTGTGGAACATTTGGAAAGTTAACTAGCTGGTTTACAAGCTCTTCCGTATTTTTTGAGAAAAAAACTCTTTGTTGTTCAAACAAGTATTGTTTCTCTTTAAGCCTTGTTATTTTATCTTTTGTCGCTTTTATATCTTTTACAGCTATACCTTCATTTTTTAGTAATTTCCCCATTACTCTTTGGAAAGCTACACTTTCAACTATCACATATCTTGGCTTATATTTCTGATAAAGGTTCTTGATAGTTTGGGTTGCTTTGAAAGGTTCTTTTTGTTTTCATCTTAATGCTATTGCCTCCACCACATAGTAGTTTTTACTTTTTCTATCATATCAAGAAATAACAATAGCAAAATCATCAGAAGTTTCTTTTTCGGAAATAGCAGGGTCAATACCAATATAGTATTCAAGTTTTGGAGGTAGGACATCATAGTATTGGATATATTCTCTTCATATTATTATTTGTCAGTCTACATAAGGAATAAGTAAATAGTTCTGATTAAAAGCTATTTCTCATTGTTCTTTTCTAAGTTCTTCTATTTTCTCCCAAGTAAAAGCTTCCCAAACTATTTTTCAATCTTCAATCAAAGGTTGTCTTCTTACAATCCGGTTAGGATTATTTTTAAACTCTTTTTCAAATCTTGGGACAAGTCAATCTTGTTTAATAATATTTCCTAAGAAAATAATTCTTGATTGAAAACCTAATCAACCAAAAACTTCTGATTTAAGAAAATGGTAGTTTTTGTCAATAATCTTTGGATTACTTACAGATTTTTCAACATCAATATCATCAAGCAAAAGCAAATCTGGTCTAAAAGCACCTTCTTCGGTTATATGAAGTTCTCATCTTGGGCTTTCTCACATTCAAAGTGCTTTTACTTTAATTCAATTAGTTGTAATAAATTCTGCAATAGACTTTTTTTGTAGTTGGTCTTTTGTTAGTTTCTTTTGTGGGAAAATATCTCAATAGACTGCTCTTAGTTTTAGGTTTTCTACTAACTCCCTTACAAGTCAGAAAATCTTAGCAGTAGCTTTTTGCTTATCAAAAGCATAGAAAGTAATAAAATACCTTTGTTTGTAAACAATAGTCCAAATAATATAAATTAAGGCTTTTGTTGTTTTACCAGACATTCTAAACATAATCCATAATAGGTTTTTATCACTCATTAAGTCATTATCCATTTGTTTATGAAATTTTGCAGGTTTTACTTTTTTTCAGTTAATGGTTTGTAAGTGAGAAAAGAAAAAATCTTGGAAAAATTGAAAATCATAAAATCACCTTCGGTATAAATACTGTGGTAGTAAACTTTCTGGAATTTTATCTTCGTTTTGGATAAGAAATTCTAAATCCTCTTTTGTTATTTTTTCATACATATCTTTTTCAAAAAGTTAAATACTTTCTTTAGATAAACCTTCATTTTTCTAAACTTTTCTTTAATCTGTGTTAACTCAATCAACTATAATTCATTGCTCTTTTGCTCTTTGTGCTACTTTTTGCATCTCTTGTCTTATTTCGTTATCTACTGCTTGTGGAGAAACTAATAATAATCAAGCTAAATCCTTATACTTCATAGGTTTTCAATCTCGTTCATAAAGGTAATAGGCATTTAAAATAAACTCTTGAATAGCATAAATTATCCTGTCTTTTTCTTCTCTGTTATTTGCATTTAGCCTGATTTCTTGCGAAAATTCTACAAACGGCTTGGTATAGATAAGGTTTATAACCTTATCCTTAAATTGAATATTTATTTTTCACTGCTTAAAAAATTTTTTTAAATCAAAGCAATAGATAAGTTTAAAGACAAAATTATAAAGTTCTCTATAAGGATTATAAGCTGTTCTAACAGTTTTTCTTCATTTAGTCATTTTTCTTCATTTCTTGTAAAAAGTCTTTAAGAGATATTTGATTTTCTACTTTAATTTCTTGTTGATTATCGTTTTCTGTTCACAAAGGGATTTTATGGAAATGTTCTAATAATTTACCAAACTGCACCAATTCCTTAACATAAATTCCTTTATCTCACTTTTTGATTTTTTCTCTTTGCTTTTTTGCATAATAAATTAGCATTTCTGCAAAAACATCTACACCTTGATAAATAGCCATTCCAAACTTTTGTTTTTGTTTTTCATCTAGTTCGAAATTTTCCAGTTTTTCTTGCCAAAATTTCTTTTTTTCTTCAGCCCATCATTTTGTTTTTGTTTGCATATTTCCTGAAAGTCTTTGATCTTCTTTTAAAATTCATTTAGAAACCAAAAAATCTTTTACTGAAACAAATTCAGAAAACAAAAATTCCTGAAAAAGTCTTCCCCAATCATATCTTACAACTTTTTCTTTCTTTGTAGTTCTTTTAGAAAGTTTTCTTTTTCTCATATTCTACGAACTAGAATAAATTATAAGAATAGTAGTAAAATAAAGTAGTAAAGTCAAGTAAAAATAGTTCGAATTATTCTTTAAAAAATTTTCAAAAAAAAAGCTGGAAAAACCAGCTAATGATTTCTCTTTCAATTCCAATCTATCTCAAGAATACAGAATTTATTCGACACTAATATTCCAAAAACTCTTATAAGTTTTCCGGATTTGTTATTATCTACATGACAATGTCAATAATTCGAATTCTTATAACATTGGATTTCAACAGTCCTTATTTTATGATTTTTAAAGGTTTTACTTAATCATTTTAAAAACTTATAATTTGGTTGTTTCTCTTGTTCCTTTATAAATCATCATTTCTCCCTACTTCTACTTACAAATTCTTGAACTGTAATATCTTCAAGTTTTCTTATCCAATTAACAAAATCCTTTATTGTATTTGCATTTTGTTTCGAGAAACTTTTTCAATCATCTGCTAAACAAATTAAACTTATTACAACTTTCTCCTCTGGATTCTCAACAATTTTTGGAAAATCTATTTCCTCGTTATATCTAAACCCCATTATTTTAGATCAAATTCAAATAAAGGCTTATAATATTTTTGTAATGTAGACTTAGAAATAACTGTTTCATCTCTTTCAAAAGCTTCCTTCCAAGGTTTATGCTTATGAGTTATCTCCACAAGTTTAGAAGCAGAATATTTTCAAAAAGTATCATTTATAAAACTTATAATATCCTTTTCTTTATCTGAAAACTTAGAATAAGCTTTTTTTAGATCAGCTGAGTCAAATTTAACAGGATTATTTCAAAATTTTTTTAGTTCATTATAAACTTCTCTTACAACAGGTCAATACTGCCAAGCTTCTATTTCCTCTTTAAAAGCAGGCTTATTCAATAAACTCAAAAATGCTGCTTGAGCAAAATACAATAACTTTTGTATTTTCAATTGAGTTGGATATTCATATTGGTCCTTAGGGATATTATTTTCCTCTTGTTTTTTTATGTAATTAAAAATGATAGCTTTTACAACATCCATAGCATTTTTTGCCATTTTTAGAAAGTTACAATTTAAATTTTTACTACTCAATTTATAAATTTTATTTCTTTTCAGTCAAGCATTAAATTTGACACAAAAACCAAATTTTTCCTAAAATTAAGTTATTTCCTGATTTTTTAAAATGTTATACGAAAATCTAAACAAAAATACAATCCAAAAGGCTTTTAAAATTCTACAACAAGCTTGATACACAGAAGAAGAAATCAAGACTATTTTAGAAATTTTATACCAAATAGCAGAAATCACTTTGGAGATTCACTGGCAAAAATTTTGCGATGAAAATTTTAAAATTTAGTCCGAACTATTTTTGTTTGAGATTTACTTTTTTTTGTTTATTGTTTTTTTAGTAAAAAAAAAGAACCCCCGTGCAAAAGGTTCTATGGTTTTTTAGTTTTTAATTACTAAGCACAATGAATAATAACAAGAAAAAACAAAATTTCAAGTTAGATTTAGATAATTTAAGACTTGTTTCTGACGATAATAAATATTCACCAGATAAGACTTATGGGATTATCTATGCTAGAGTTTCTACAGAAGACCAAGCAAAGCATTGACACGGAATTGAAAGCCAAATTCAAATGTGCCAGCAACGAGCTTTAAATAACAATGTAGAAGTTGTCAAAATTTTTAAAGATGAGTGAATTTCTGGTGCTAAACTTGAAAGAAAAGGCTTATCTGATGCTTTAAATTTCCTAGAAAAAGAAAATAAAAAGTGAGTTAAAATTAAATATTTTATTACAACTGAAGCTTCAAGAATTTCTAGAAGTGAGAACTTAATCGATACTCTTGAAGTAGATCAAAAAATAAAATCCACTGGTGCAAAAATTATTTACACTATGCACCCAACAGATACTACTACTGATGAAGGTAAATTTATCCAAAATTTCCAATACTTAGTTGCAAGTTATGAAAGAACAAAAATTAAAGCTAGAACTATGAACTGAATTAAAAGTAAGATTTTACAAGGCTACTATCCTTGGCCTGATGCACCTTTATGATACAAAAAAGATTATGTAAAAATTGGATGAAAAGACCAGAAAATTTTGCTAATCAAAGAACCAGAAGCAACTTACTTAAAACAAGCTTTAGAAATGTTTGCAAACTGACAGCTAGAATACAAAAAAGATATTATAGATTATCTTAATTCTAAATGAATAAAACATCATGGTAAGAAACTTTACAGAAGCTTTACAGATTATTTACTAAATTACAAAAAAGTTTTATTTTATGCAGGCTATATTACACGACCAGAACAATGAGTAGAAGAGTTGATAGAAGGACAGCACGAAGCTTTA